>Ga0154732_1077_pt2 | contig 17350 bp, 17 predicted proteins | sample Rifle2008BG16ft_FD_105740 | JGI IMG/M metagenome (GOLD analysis project Ga0154732, IMG submission 105740) | Ignavibacteria bacterium RBG_16_34_14 | reverse complement strand
CATTTTACTTCTCTTGCTGATATTCCAATTATCAGTAATATTGAATTGGGAGTAACTTATGCAACAGACTTTGATAAAAATGCCGGAATAACTGGTGGAAATTACAACGACAGTCTTGACCAGTTTGATATTGCCTCGGATGCAGGTTCAATTAATATTATCGGGTTTGATATCGGTCTTCCAATTCTTTCAGGAAGTTTTGCCGATGTTACTCTGTATTATGACTTTGCAAAGATAATTGATTTTGGAAGCGGTTCTGCAACCGGGATTATTGCACAGTTTAATCCTTTAGGACTTGTGCAGGCAACAGCAAAACTTGAAAGAAGATTTAATGGTGATAAATATATTCCCGGGTATTTCAATTCCTTTTATGAGGTTGAAAGATTCAGAGTTATTGATAAAACAAGCGGGACATTCTCCAGCAAAGCCAGAATCCTTAACAGTTTAACCGATAATGATAACGGCTGGTACGGTGAATTGGGAATTAATGCTCTTGGTTTGCTTTATGTAATTGGAAGTTACCAGAGATTGGATAAAACTCCCAACAGCGGAATTCTTCATTTAGGATCTGAGATAGCTCCTGAAGAAGCTCCTTTTATCTTAAGAGCCGGTTATGATAAGATAAACATTAGAAATGAAAAAGATTTGTTTACTCTTGATGACCGTTCATATCTTTTTACCGAGGTTGGTTATAAACCTTACCCGTTTATGGTTGTCTCTCTTGTTTATAACTGGACATTCACTCCTACTCGAGATGCTGATGATAATATTGTTGGTTATGAACCTCAAAAAAGAATAGAGCCGAGAGTTTATTTTATCGTTCCATTTGGATTGGGAGGTGGACATTAATACCAAACAAATGTTTGTGCTTTGACAAACAAATATTGCTTTAAAAGTTTTTTTATTTTCGGATTAAAGCAAAATCGTATTTATGAAATTAAAATTATTACTCAGAGCACTAAGATATAGGAACTATAAACTCTTCTTCAGCGGGCAAATAATTTCTTTAACCGGAACCTGGATGCAGCAGGTTGCTTTAAGCTGGCTTGTTTACAGGTTATCAGATTCGGCTTTTATCCTTGGTTTAGTAGGGTTTTCAAGTCAGATACCTACATTTATTCTTTTACCTTTTGCTGGAGTTTTGATTGACAGGCTAAATAAGCACCGGATTATTATAACAACACAAGTTCTTTTAATGATCCAGGCTTTCTTGTTAACAATCCTCGTCTTTACAGATCTTATTAATATAAGGCTTGTAATTCTTTTAAATGTATTCTCCGGCTTTGTCAATGGTTTTGATTTACCAGCAAGACAATCTTTTATGGTAGAAATCGTTGAAAAAAGAGAAGACCTTAGTAACGCAATAGCATTAAACTCCTCAGTCTTTAATGGTGCAAGATTAGTTGGTCCTTTGGTTGCGGGAATAGTAATTGCAGTGGTAGACGAAGGAATGTGTTTTTTAATTAATGGCATCAGCTATTTTGCAGTTATAATTGCTCTCCTGGTTATGAAGATTAAACCAATTATGGAACAGGAAAAATCACATATTCTTAAAGACTTGAAAGAAGGTTTTAATTACACTTTTAGTTTTATCCCGATAAGGGCAATTCTTCTTTTATTGGCATTGATAAGTCTTGTTGGGATGCCATATACAGTGCTGATGCCTGTATTTGCTAAAGAAATTCTACATGGTGGTCCGCATACTTTAGGTTTTTTAATGGGTGCTGTTGGAGTAGGTGCCCTTTGCGGGGCTGTTTATCTGGCTTCAAGAAAATCTATCTTAGGGCTTGCAAAAGTTATTGTCTTTGCAGCATCATCACTTGGAATTGGCTTAATATTATTTTCTTTATCAACTACTCTTATTTTGTCTCTTTTGATGTTGTTAATAACCGGAGCTTCAATGATGATTCAGATGGCTTCAAGCAATACTATACTTCAAACAATCGTTGAAGATAAAATGCGCGGGAGGGTAATGAGTTTTTATACTATGGCTTTTATGGGAATGGCTCCGTTCGGGAGTTTAATTGCCGGAAGCCTTGCAAGTAAAATTGGTGCATCAAATACTTTAATCATTGGTGGAATTTGCTGCATAACGGGAGCTTTAATTTTTGCCAGGCAGTTACCGTTATTTAAAAAGCATATTCGTCCAATTTATGAAAAGATGGGAATCATTCCTGAAATTGCGCAAGGAATACAAACAGCATCTAATTTAAGAGTTCCACCGCGATAAGTAAGCAGCGTTTCGTTGTCTGTAACATATGGGATAATTGATTATGTCTTGTCATAAAAATAGGAGAGAATGATCTAATAATCCAAAGAGCTTAAAAAATCTTATTCTTGTTTTATTAGATCAATAGTTCGATAACGATTATTAATTCTATCATTCTGCTTTAGAATTAATTTTTTACCATCATAAGTAAAATTGAATTTCCCATTTAAAATAAGAGACCAATCAAAATTTGCTGTATGAGCTACTTTATCCTCAAGTGTTAAAATATTTTTACTAATTTGGAAGTTACCTCCTCCTGATGGGGGAAGGAATTGACTCTCCGGAATGCATATATATTTATTATGAATAAATGAAAAAGTAACTTTCCCGGTATGAATCGTATTATTGGATTCAACCATAGTAAATGTACCTTCATAAACCCCATCTTCAAAGGTGGAGTAAATTTCTTCTTCGGCACAACTGTAAAAAAAACATATGAGAATTACTATAAGTAAAAAGTTTATAAGTCTTTTCATAATAACTCCATTTTTTAAAGGTTACCACCATTTGCTGGCGGCAATCTTTTATACTCAGGTTTAGATTCTGTTATTGATATTATATTCTTTCTCAATTCTATCAGCGCGTTAAGCTGCGGATCGTTTTGTGAAATATAAAATATCCAAATTGTAGTTTTATCTTTCCCATTAAATTTTATTCTCAAAACCTGCTCACCTGGATTTGGATCGATAACAATTGCAATGCTGTCATCAGAAGAATAATTAAAAGTATCTGGCATTGAGAAAAAATTAACGTCGTTTGCTTTTTTAATAATTTTATTTTGCTCTTCAGCAGTTAACCAGAAGGGAACTATAATAACTCCATCCAAAATCAAATCTTTCTGGTAAGTATTATCAAAGGTATTTAGTTCATTCCTGAAATCATATTTAAAATAGATTTGAACAAATTGTTCTTCAGGTTCAATTGAAGAATCATTACAAGACTGGAATACGAAGCAAAGTAGATGCAGCAGAATAAATTTGTTTAAAAGTTTTTTCATTATAGTTTGATAAAAGTTAAAGATTATCTAATTAAAATCATTTTCCTTGTCTGAATGAATGAAACACCCTTTAATTGATAGAAATAAACCCCACTTGCTAACTGCTGATTGGCAACTGTGGACTGAAACTCAACTTCATATTCTCCTGCTGACAATTCTTCATCAACCAATGTTGCAACTTCATTTCCCAAAACATCATAGACTTTCAAAATCGTAAATCCGAAATCTGAAATCGTAAATCTTATTTTTGTGCTTGGATTGAATGGATTGGGATAATTCTGGTACAAAGAAAAAGATATGACAGTTGGATCCGGACTATCCCAGACTATAGTGATTTCAGATAGCGGTCTGATAAAAACTCCACTGCCTGTAGAGGCAGCATATAAATAATTATCATCTGAAATAATATGGTTTACAGGGACTTTTATACCTTCACCAAATGGACTCCAGGAGTCACCATAATCAGTTGATGAGTAAACCCCTTGTAACAATCCCGCAACCATATAAGGTTTATTTAACCAAATACATTTTACTTTTGCATTTGGAGGTAATCCATTATTTAGACCAGTCCAGGTCAATCCGTTGTCTGTCGAAACCAGAATGCCTGCATTCCACGTACCTAAATAAACATTAACACTATCGGCAGTTAAAGTATTGATCGTGTTCGGGGACGTATAAACCAATGCCCAACTATTTCCTTCATCTGAGGATTTAAAAACCTGACGATAAGCATCACTCACAAACAGGTTCGAATCATTATGAGCAATAGACATATAGTAACCCGATCCACCGGTAACGATATGTTTCTGCCAATCACCGCCGTTGTTTGTAGATGAATAAATTGCAGACTCGGTACAAGCAAAAATTTTGTCATTAAATTTTGTCATCCCAAAAGTGTAATAAGAAGATAAGCTCGTATCAATCGGATTCCAGATAATTCCATTATCATCGGAATAAAAAACAGGAGATGAAGAAGAGTAAGAAACCCCTGCAAATATCCTGTTATCGTTTTCTAATAAACAGGCGATATTAGAAGCCGGGTATATCAAACTCCAGTTAACGCCATCATCAGTTGAACGGAAAATCCCGTTTGGAGCTCCCGAGAAAAGATAATTATCTTTCTTCAATAAGTAATTATTAAATGTAATATGAATACCGTTATTTCGTTCTTCCCAGATAATATTAATGGGAACTGCTAAAGGTGTTCGGTGTATTCCTTCTCCTCCTGTGGCAGCATACATTAATTGAGAATCTATAAGAAATGAATTGATTGCATAAATACTATCACTTACCCAGCTCTCTCCGCGGTCGGTCGAGAAAAACAATCCCGACCCGGTGCCTGCATATATATAGGGAGGGAAATAATCTAAATCGTAGGTGGCATAACCATATAATAAAGAGCCACCCCAACTTGTACCGTTAACTGATCTTTCTATAAAATAATTTGGACCATATCGGGACATATAATATAACGAATCATCTTTGGTAACAGAAAAAAATCCTAATGAATTTGTATATAGCCAATTCTCTCCATAATCTGTAGACATATGTACTTGAGAAGCAGACGTATTGATCCACATTTCATTATCAATAACCTCAAATGCTCCGGTACTAATACTTGACAATCCATTATTCTTTTGAACCCAGTTTGAACCTACATTGTCAGACCTGAAGAATCCACTATCGCTTGTAGAAACATATAGATTATTAGCATTATCATTACGGATTGACTGAATAACATGCCCTGTTAATCCGTTTGTTACTTTAGACCATGTACCTCCTAAATCATAGGTTTTATACAAGCCGCTATCCGTACCGGCAAAAAGTATATTATTATAGTATAGAATCGATATTAATTTAACTTCGTTAGACCACGAGGTGTTTAAAGTCTGCCAGTTTAAGCCATCATCTGACGAATGGAACAATCCGCCGACATAAATACCTCCCGGAATCCATTCTGAAGATGAAGCAAAAAAATGACTACCTGATTTAATCAGATTACTAATATAACCTCCCTTAGGCCCGTAAGCATGCCATTGGGGGAAAATATTGGTGACAAGTAATAAAGAAACTATAAGTGTGTAATTCAATTTTTTCATGATTCTACTCCTATATTTTTATAATTAATTGAATAGGATTGAACACTCCTATTTGATTAGGATAATCTTCTTCGTTGAAATAAAATCTCCAGCCTTTAGTTGATAGAAATAAATTCCACTTGCCAACTGCTGATTGCCAACTGAGGACTGAAATTTAACCTTGTATTCACCAGCAGGTTTTTCTTCATTAACTAGAGTTGATACTTCATTTCCCAAAACATCATAAACTTTAAGAGTAATAAATTGTTCACTGCCTATTGCATATTGAATACTTGTGGTTGGATTAAACGGGTTCGGATAGTTCTGAAATAAATCCATCTTGTTAGGAATTTCATTTACTGGCTCAACATCGGTCATTTCACCATAAAGAGTATCAGAAATAATACAACCTTTCAATTGCCAGTTATCTCTTTCGTACTGGTAATCACCCATATAGTAAAAGGATGTATAACCAAATTTGTTGGAAAAACTGATATATGAAAAAATTAATCCCCCAAGAAAGTATTCATAAATGTTGGTTGAATGATTGAATAATGTTGTTTGATATAATCCTTGTAAAGTAGCAAATAAATAATCGCCCCAATTAATTGTATCATCTTCACCAATAGAATTATTTAAATTAAAAACTTCTAATTCACAACCATTGCCATTATTACAATTTGGTTCCCAATAATAAACAGACTGAGTATCGCTTCTAATATACCGACCCCATAGCATATCTCCGGGATCAATAATCCAATATCTTTTCCCATTAATCATAATAGTATCATCAACAACCTTGTACGTATAATAAGAAGGTGGTCGTGGTGGATAATAAAACTCATATGTGATTTCATAGTACCAGGTATTACCTACTTCAAGAGGAAATGCGGATTGAGCAAAATTATTTGCAGAGAATAACCCCAAGAAAAGAATAACTGACAGGTAAGTATTTTTATTCATAAAAACCCCGCTTTTATTTTAAACCTGATATATTTTACTAATAATTGTTTCTATAAGCAATAACCTTTTTATATAAAGTATAATTCATAAATACTAAATAACGATTAAGAGCTATTACCTATAAGTTTGTTTCTAAAAATTCTTTCAACTCATCAACTGAGTGAAAGAGGTAATCACTTCCTTGTTTCAATACTTCCTCTTTTACATATTTATCCCACACAACAGAAGCTATTTTAACTCCTGCTTCACGGGCAGCTTTAATATCTCCGACAGAATCTCCAATCATCAAAACTTTTTCTTTATTTAAACCAAATGCATTTATAAATTTTATTATTCCTTCACCGGAGGGTTTGTGTTCTTTAACATCATCTCCGGTAACTATAAGATCAAAATATTTATCCAATCCCAGAACTTCTAAAGTTATAAGCGTGGTTCTTCTACCTTTCCCTGTAAAGATTCCAATGGGGATATTTTTTTCTTTTATAGATCTTAAAAGCTCTTTTATGCCCGGATATACGGCAGCTAAATTATGTTCGTCTTTATAAAATTTATAATAATCCTCAATTGCATTTTCAAAATTATCTCCAAACCATTCTTTAAGAATTGCATCTTCTGTAGGTCCGAATAAAGCAATTACTTCTTCTTTTGTTAATTTTTTATTAAGATATTTAGATGTAATATGGTTAAACGAAGCATGAATTAGCTCTATAGTTGAGGCAATCGTACCATCAACATCAAAAATAATTCCTTCAAAGTTTTTCATATAAATGTGTTTCTTATTTATTCAATCATAATCTTAATCCTAATCGCTTTTAACGGATTACGAGTATGATAAAGATTACGATTACGACTCGGTGTTAAATAACCTTGCAAATCCAGGATAGGGAATTAAAGGTAAAACATCAAACTTGATTAATCCTTCCTTAACAAGAGGAAGAGTATTTAAATATTGGTTTGCTTCATCAGCATTTTTGCATTCAAGAATTAAAACTCCAAAATGATCTTTTTCGGTAAAATATAAATCCCTTATTATTCCTTGCTGATAAAGTTTCCATGCTCTCATTGCTTCTGCTTTAAGGTGAGGTTTGTAATCTTCATCTTTAACTCCTTCTATTTCTTTTTCTATAGCAAGAATTTTCATATCGGATTCCTTTTACTTTATAAAAAAGTATCTTTCTATATCAAATTTAAAGAAAAAATGATTCCTAAAATTTATCTTAAGAAAAACGAAGAACGAAGAATCATCTCAGGTCATCTGTGGGTTTTTAGCAATGAGATTGCCAAAACGGAAGGTGAACCAGATAATGGTGATATTGTTGAAGTATTTGATTACAAGAACAATTTTATTGGCAAAGGCTTTTACAATAAAAATTCTCTTATTGCTGTAAGAGTGCTTAAAATAAAAGAAGGAGAGGATTTTAATTCATTCGCAAAAGAGGAAATGCTAACTGCATTCAGTCTCAGAAAGCAATTTTATCCCAACAGAACTTCTTTTAGACTTGTTTTTAGTGAGAGTGATTTTCTTCCCGGACTTATAATTGATAAATACAATAACACTTTTGTCCTTCAGGTATATTCTGCAGGAATGGAGAGGGATATTCAAATTATAATTGATATTCTTAAAAAAGAATTTGAAGCAAAAAATATCTTTACGAAAAATGAATCATACTTCCGAAAACTTGAAGGACTTCCCGAAGAGGATAAAATTTATTTCGGAAATATGAATGAAGAAATTATACATGATGGATTGATTAGATATAAAATTGATTTTAGCACCGGACATAAAACAGGGTTTTACTTTGATCAAAGTGATAACAGATTCTTCATTCAAAAAATTTCCAAAGGGAAGAACGTTCTTGATGCTTTCTGTAATACCGGCGGATTTGGATTGCATGCTTCTTACGCCGGAGCTGAATCTGTTACTTTTGTTGATTCTTCACAACCGGCATTAAAATCTGCTGAAGGAAATTTTCGTCTGAATGATCTCGAATCAAAAAGTGAATTTGTAGTTGAAGATGTTTTTGACTTCCTGAATAAATGCAAAGAGAATAAAAGGTTTTTTGATGTTGTAATTCTTGATCCGCCAGCTTTCGCAAAGAGTAAAAAAAATCTTCCAACAGCAATTAAAGGATATGAAAAGCTTAACAGACTCGCTTTACAAATTATAAATGATGGAGGCTTCCTGGCAACATCATCATGTTCTAATCATTTAAAAGAGGCTGACTTTATTAAAATCATAAACCAGGCTGCAATAAAAAGTCAAAAGAGAATTCAGCTAATACACTTTAACAGAGCTTCACTTGATCATCCGCAACATCCCGCAATGCCTGAAACTTCCTACCTTAAATTTGCTGTTTTCAAAGTTCATAATGATTAAATTGTATTGATAAAAAAATGCAACGTTTTTATCTTTACAAGCGTCTAATCTCATTACTTTTCTAAAGTAAATTTTATTAATAATTCTTATGAGGTTTTAATTTGGATATAATTGCTTTGAACGAAAAAATAAAACTGGAGTCCGCTTTTGTTGATCTTCTGTTTAATGAAATAGGTAAAGCAATTGTCGGGCAGAAAGCAATGGTTGAAAGACTTATTGTTGGATTGCTCGGTAATGGTCACATTCTTTTAGAAGGAGTTCCCGGGCTTGCAAAAACTCTTGCTATTAAAACTCTCGCATCAGCAGTGAAAGCAAAGTTTCAGCGAATACAATTCACACCGGATCTTCTTCCGGCTGATCTGGTTGGTACAATGATTTACAACCAGAGGGAATCAAATTTTTTCATACGAAGAGGTCCTATTTTTTCAAACTTTATTCTTGCAGATGAAATAAACAGGGCTCCCGCAAAAGTGCAAAGTGCTCTTCTTGAAGCAATGCAGGAAAGACAGGTTACAATTGGTGAAACAACATTCAAGCTTGAAGAACCATTTTTGGTTCTTGCAACGCAAAACCCAATTGAGCAGGAAGGGACTTATCCTTTACCGGAAGCTCAGGTTGATAGATTCATGTTGAAAATTAAAATAACTTATCCTTCCCGTGAAGAAGAATCAAAGATAATGAAGCAGAATGTTGATATTGCACCTGTTGTTATTAAACCTGTTGTCTCACCAGAGGATATTCTCAGAGCAAGAGAACTTGTTCATGATGTTTATGTAGATGAGAAAATTGAGAAATATATTCTTGATATTGTTTTTGCTACAAGGAATCCCAGAGACTTTGGTCTTGATGGTCTTACAGATTTAATAAGTTATGGTGCTTCACCAAGAGCTTCAATTAATCTTGCACTTGGTTCAAAAGTGATGGCATTCATAAAAAGAAGAGGTTATGTAATCCCTGAAGATGTAAGAGCAATTTGTCTCGATGTATTAAGACACCGAATAGCAGTTACTTATGAAGCGGAAGCCGAAGATATTACATCGGAATATATTATCCAGGAAATTTTAAATAAAATTGAAGTGCCTTAAAAAGATGGAAGACGTAATGAAAATTGTCATTCTGAGTCCCGAAGGGACGAAGAATCTAAAAAAATTGTTACAAAGATTAGGATTCTTCGCTTCGCTCAGAGTGACGATAGCGTTTTTATACAAGACTCTATTAAAAAGCACGTGATAAAGGACCTCTATGCTGACTAAAGAACTTCTTAAACAAGTTAGACAAATTGAGATTCGTACAAAAGGACTTGTTAACCAGGTTTTCTCAGGAGAATATCATTCTGTCTTTAAAGGAAGAGGAATGGAATTTTCAGAAGTGCGGGAATACCAGTTTGGTGATGATATAAGAAATATTGATTGGAATGTAACCGCACGCTTTGGTCATACCTTTATAAAAATATTTGAAGAAGAGAGAGAGTTAACTGTAATTCTTCTTGTAGATCTTAGCGGTTCACTTCTTTTTGGAACTGTTGAAAAAACAAAACAGCAGATTGCAGCAGAGTTAAGTGCAATACTTGCTTTTTCAGCTATGAAGAATAACGATAAAGTTGGTTTAATTCTTTTTACGGATAAGATTGAAAAATTCGTCCCTCCAAGAAAAGGACAGAAGCATGTTCTTAGAGTAATAAGAGAAGTTCTCTCTTTTGAACCTAAAGGGAAAGCGACGAATCTTAAATCTGCCTTGGAGTATATGAACAATGCCATAAAGAAAAAGAGCATTGTATTTCTTATTTCAGATTTTATGGATGAAGGTTACGAAAACATTTTGAGAATAGTAGGAAAGAAGCACGATTTAATTGGCGTTGTCTTAAGTGATAAAAGAGAGTTCAGTTTACCAAAGATTGGAATGATAAAATTTAAAGATACCGAAACCGGTGAAGATAGATGGATTGACACAAGTGATTCGAAAGTGCAAAAGACTGTAAGCGAAATGAGACAAAGAATAATGCAGAGAAGAAAATCTTTATTCTTAACAAGCAGACTCGACAGCATTGATGTTAATACCGAACAGAGCTATATAAAACCTCTTGTTCAATTTTTCAGGAAGCGTGAAAAAAGATGGTAGGGAAATTTCTGGCCTTTGTCTTCTTGTTATCGCTTAATATTTATGCTCAGAATATTTCTGCTGAAGCTTATACTGATTCTGCAAATTATCTTGTGGGGGATTATATCAATCTTACAGTTAAAGTCAAATATGATGAAGGAATACAAGTTAGTAATCCTCTAATAGGAGAGACTTTTAAAGATATAGAAATAATTGAGGTTAAAGATCCTGTACTGCTTGAAGAAAATGGAAAGCAAGTTGTTGAGTTTCAGTATATAGTTTCGGTCTATGATTCGTTGGATGTTTCAATTCCAGGAATTCCTGTAGGTTATAAAACGGGTAACGATACAACTCTTCAAACGGTAAATACTAATCCTATTAATTTTACTGTTCATACAGTTGCAGTTCAGCCTGAAGAAGATATAAAAGATGTAAAAGAACCGATCAAAATTCCTCTCGACTGGAAAATGGTTCTTCTGTATTTGCTTATAATATTAGCAGTAGCAGCTACTGCATATTTTCTTTATAAAAGATATAAGAAAAAACTTGAGGGTAAAGAAGATATTGAAGAAACCGCTCCAAGACTTCCATCATACATAACTGCCTTAAATAATTTGCACCAATTGGAAGAAGAGGAACTATGGCAGAAAGGAAGAGTAAAAGACTATCATTCAAGAATTACAGAGATAATAAGAAGATATTTTGAGGAGAGATTTTATCTACCGGCACTTGAATTGACAACAACTGAAGTAATGAGAAGATTAAAAGAGAGGTATGATACAACTGAGATTTTAAAAACAACTGAAGAATTCCTTAATAATGCTGATCTTGTAAAATTTGCAAAATACAATCCCGTTCCGGATTTAAATAAAGAAATGATGAAACAAGCATATCAAATTGTTGAAAAAACAATTCCGAAAGAGAGAGAAACCAGCAGAGAGGTTTTGAGAAATGCCGGGTAATGTAACTTTTGCAAATCCATGGATTCTTTACTTTCTTTTGATTGTGCCTATTATGGCTGTTTGGTACTGGTTTAAAGGGAAAAAGACAGAACCATCTCTTAATTTTTCTTCTTTAAAAATATTTAAAGAACTTAAACCAACCTGGCGTGAAAAATTAAAATATCTTCCTGTTGTTTTAAGAATGATTGGCGTTGCTTTGCTTATTATTGCACTTGCAAGGCCACAGAACTTCCAGTCGGGAGAAAATATTTACACCGAAGGAATTGACATTGCAATGGTTCTTGATATTTCCGGCAGTATGCTTGCGGAAGATTTTAAGCCAAACAGGCTTGAAGCGGCAAAAGATGTTATTGATGAATTTGTTAAGGAAAGAACCTCTGACAGGATTGGATTAGTAATTTTTTCAAGAGATGCTTTTACACAATGCCCGCTTACTGTAGATTATTATGTTTTAAGAAATCTTTTAAAAGATATAAAAACAGGGATGATAGAAGATGGTACTGCTATTGGTAACGGAATTGCGAATGGAGTTAATCGCCTTAAAGAAAGCAAAGCAAAAAGCAAAGTAATGATTTTATTAACTGATGGGATTAATAATGCAGGTGAAGTTGATCCCATCTCAGCTGCGCAGATTGCAAAAACTTTTTATATCAGGGTTTATACAATTGGCGTTGGTACAAGAGGAGAAGCCCCTTATCCTGTACAGACTCCTTTCGGAACAAGGTACCAAATGGTTCCCGTTGAAATAGACGAGCCGTTAATGAAAGAAATTGCCCAAACCACAGGTGGAGAATATTTCAGGGCAACAGATAATAAAAAGCTTGAAGAAATTTATAAAACAATTGATAAGCTTGAGAAGACTAAAGTAGAAATAACTTCTTATCGTAATGCCAAAGAGCTTTATTACTCCTGGCTTGGCGGAGGAGTTATTTTATTATTGCTTGAATTAGGATTATCCAGAACAATTTTAAGAAAGCTGCCATAGTCTATGTTCAGATTTGCACACCCTGAATATTTGTATGCACTTTATATAATACCAGTTATTATTGTTTTATACTGGTTATTTAGGAAGAATCGCACAAAATTGCTTGAGAGATTTTCTGAAAGGAAGCTTCATAATATTTTGTTCCCATCATTTAGTGGATTGAAGAATACATTTAAGTTTAGTTTAGTAATTATTTCATTGTTCTTTTTGATAATAACCGCAGCTAATCCGCAGGTAGGAACAAAAATGGAAGAAGTTAAGCAGACAGGTATAGATGTTTTTATTCTTCTTGATGTTTCAAACAGTATGCGGGCAGAAGATATAAAACCAAACCGTCTTGAAAAGGCTAAATACCAGATTGCTAATCTCATAAATAAATTACGCGGTGATAGAATCGGTTTAATTATTTTTGCCGGAGATGCGTATGTTCAAATCCCTTTAACTACAGATTATTCTGCCGCTAACCTTTTTCTTTCAGCAGTTGATTTTAATTCTGTTCCAAGCCAGGGTACAGCAATTGCAACTGCCATTTCACTTGCATTAAAATCTTTTGATAAATCTGCACCAACTGAAAAAGTTATTATTATAATTACTGATGGAGAAGATCATGAAGGAGATATAAATACTGTTATTGCGGAAGCAAATAATGCAGGGGTTAAAATTTTTACAATCGGACTTGGCGCAACCGGTGGTTCTCCTATTCCTATTTATAATGCAAGGGGTGAACAAACTGGTTTTAAAAAAGATAATGAGGGGAATATAGTTCTTACAAAACTTGATGAAAAAACATTAAAGCAAATTGCTTCTTCTGCAAATGGAGAATATTACAGAGGCTCGAACTATGAAGATTATCTTGATAAAATTTATGAAGAGCTTTCAGAGCTTGAAAAAGCAGAATTTGGAGTGAAAAAAGTAACTGATTACGAAGACCGATTTTATTATTTTTTAGCACCGGCAATTATTTTGCTTCTTTTTGAATTCTTTTTGAGCGAACAAAAAACCAGGTGGTTCAATAATATTATTTCAAGACTCGGTATAAAAAGCAGGTAAATTTAAAATGTTAAACGGAAAATGGAAAATGGAAAATGGAGTTCAGGAGCAAGAGCAAGTTCAAGTGCAAGAGTTTGATTCATCTCTAATGATTCAATTTCATACAACCATTCATTCATTCATCCATTCATTAAGTGTGTTTAAGAGAATACCTTATACCTTATACCATATACCTTTATACCTTGTATTCTTATTCCTTTCAACCCCCTTATATGCTCAGCGGTCTGAGATTAATGAAGGTGTTGATCAGTACAAAGAAGAGAAGTATGCAGATGCTGAAGTGAATTTTAAAAAAGGTAAGGAGAAAGCACCTGAAAATTTTGAAGCGCATTTTAATCTTGGTGATGCTTATTATAAACAAGGCAGGTATGATGAATCGCTTAAGGAATTTTATTCTTCACTTGAATTGAGTGAAAATCCTGATTTGAAAGCTAAAGCTTATCATAACATTGGTAACTCTCTTCTTAAATCTCAAAAACTAAAAGAGAGTGTTGAAGCTTATAAGAATGCATTAAAAATTAATCCGAATGACCAGGCAACAAAGTATAATCTTTCTTATGCACTTAACCAGTTAGAGAAACAGCAAAACCAGCAGCAGCAGAATCAACAAAATCAAAACCAGGATAAAAATAAAGACCAGAATCAGGATCAAAACAAGGATAAGAATCAGCAGAATAATAAGAATGATCAACAGAAGCAGCAGGATCAGAACAAACCTGATCAGAATGAGCAGACTCAGCAGGATAATACAAAAGCTCAGCAAAAGCAGGATCAAATATCTAAAGAAGAAGCTGAAAGAATCCTTCAGGCATTAAAAAATAATGAACAGGATATTCAGAAAAAAATCAGAAAAAAAACCGGGATTGCAGTTAAAAGAGAAAAAGATTGGTAAGTATTCAATCTCAAATCTCAAATTTCAAATCTCAAATGGAAAAAATTAATCTATATTTTGAAATTTGAAATTTGACATAAGAACTATGAAAAAAGTATCACTAAAAATATTTATTGCATTTATTCTATTAATTCAAAGCTTTAGCTTTGCTCAAACTTTTGTTGCAACTGTCAGCCAATCAAAAATAGGTTTGAATGATCAGTTTGAATTATCATTTACCTTTTCTGCAGATAACATAAATGGTCTTAAGAATTTCTCTCCACCTGATTTGAATAATTTTTATGTACTTAGCGGTCCTAACCAATCAACAAGCATGGAATTTATTAATGGTGCTGCTTCAGGATCAAAAATCTATTCATACATTTTAAAAGGTAAGTCTGAAGGAACTGTAAAAATAGCAAGTGCTTCAATTGAATTTAATGGGATGATTTATAAAACTGAACCGATCGCTATTGAGTTTGTTAGAGGCACTTCTCAGCCAAACCAGAATAATCAGCCATCGGCTAATGAAGAGATTTCGCAAAATCTTTTTGTAAAAGCAACAGCAGATAAACTAAGGATATATCAGGGAGAACAGGTAACAGTAACTTATAAGCTTTATACAAGATTAAATATTGCTTCACAAATGTCAGTCTCCAAACTTCCACAATATAAAGGTTTCTGGGCTGAAGAACTGGATACTGACAGAAATATTCTTTTCACTACTGAAGTTTTAGATGGGAAACAATTCAGAGTTGGTGTATTAAAAAAAGTTGCTTTGTTTCCATCACAATCAGGCGAGCTTTCAGTAACACCTTTTGAACTTAATGTTCCTGTTCTTATTCAGAAAAAGAAAAAGGGCAACAGTATTTTTGATGAATTTTTTGCAGATCCTTTCAGCAGGGGAGAAACAGTTGATTATCTTGCCAAATCAAATACATTAAAAGTAAATGTTCTGCCTCTTCCGGGTGAAAATAAACCGGAAACTTTTTCCGGCGCTGTTGGTGATTTTAAACTCACAACATCTCTTGATAAAGGAGAAACAAAAACAAATGAACCTGTTAGCTTAAAGGTAGATATCAACGGAACAGGAAATATAAAACTTCTTGATGTTACTGAAATCAAACTTCCGGCAGGCGTAGAAAAATATGATCCCAAAGTGTCTGAACAAATTAACAGATCTGGTAGAGTATCCGGTAGAAAAACTTTAGAGTATCTTATTGTGCCAAGAACTCCCGGGAAAAAAGAAATACCGGAAATAAAATTCTCTTATTTTAATCCATCCAAGAAAACGTATGTCACATTATCATCTCCTTCGTATACTATTAATGTAAAGCAGGGAGATCGTGTGTTCCAGCCGGATATCAGCGGACTTAATAAAGAAGAGGTCAAACTTTTAAGTGAAGATATTCGTTACATAAAAACTTCAGGTGATCTGAGTAGAAAAAGCGAACTGTTGATTTTTAAATTTGGTTTTTGGGCTGCTGTCGGATTCCCACTGCTGGCAGTTATAGGATTGATTGCATTTAAGAAAAGAGACGAAAAGCTCGCTGCTAATATTCAGTTATTAAGATATCAGAAAGCTCAAAAAGTGGCTAAGAACAGGTTAAAAATTGCGGCTAGTTTGATGTCTTTAAATAAAGATACCGAGTTTTATACTGAATTATCACAGGCACTCTTTGGTTATCTTGAAGACAAACTACGGATTCCAAAATCAGAATTCTCTGTAGAAAGAGCAGTCTTTGAATTGCAGAAAAGAAATGTTGATTCGAATATTACTGAAAGGTTTCAGAAAATTGCACAGAAGTGTGAGTATGTTAGATTCGCACCTTCAACTGATGGAATTTCCACAATGAATGATATGTATAACGCATTATCCGAATTGATTATTGATATCGAAAAATCAGTATCATCTAAAAAATATGCTTAGAATCAGAAAAAAAATATTGCTCTGTTTTATTTCAATACTATTCATTAGCAATTCATTTTCATTTGCACAAAATGAAGAAAAAATTTTTCAGCAGGGAAATGAATACTTTCAGCAGAGGCAGTATGAGCAGGCAATTGAATCTTATAGAAAGCTTATTAATTCCGGGTATGAGGGAACTGCACTTTTTTACAATTTGGGGAATGCATATTACCGTGAAGGAAAGATTGGCTATGCAATTCTTTATTATGAAAAAGCATTAAAGCTTTCTCCCGGTGATGAAGATATAAAGCATAATCTTGCAATAGCAAATTTAAAAACGATTGACAAATTAGAATCGCTTCCTAAATTTTTTCTTTTTGAATGGTGGGAAGGATTGCTTGCACTATTCACTGCTTCCGGGTGGATAATAATTTCATACATTTTTTATCTCCTTTTAATTTTTTCTATCGCTTTTTATTTTTATGTAAGAAATACTTTCCAGCAAAAAGTTGTTTTAATATCAGGGCTTGCAGGTTTTATCTTATTAATTTTAAGCAGCACACTTTTGGTAATTAAACTTAATGAGGAACTAAATACTAAAAATGGTGTTGTAGTAGAAAATACAGTTAATGTTAAACTTTCTCCTGATTCAGGAAGCAATGATGCATTTATAATTCATGAAGGACTGAAGGTTAGATTAGAAGATAAAGTTGATAAATGGGTAAAAATTAGATTGGAAGATGGTAAAGTTGGATGGATAAAAGAAAGTAATACAAAAGTTATTTAATATTT
>Ga0154732_1045_pt1 | contig 17540 bp, 11 predicted proteins | sample Rifle2008BG16ft_FD_105740 | JGI IMG/M metagenome (GOLD analysis project Ga0154732, IMG submission 105740) | Ignavibacteria bacterium RBG_16_34_14 | reverse complement strand
CTTGATAAATGTTATTCGGGAAAAAATAAGCCGACAGCCCTGATTTTCATTTCTTTATTTTTAAAAATGAATCTTTTTGTTATGTAATATCCTCTGCAATAATTATTTTAACAAGAGTATTTACAACTAATAATTAATCTTAAGGGCACTATATTATGAAAAATTTTTTCTTTTTTACCATCATAGTTATATTCTGTTTATTGCAGAATAACCTCTTTGCACAAAAGGAATTTAGAAACAGGGAACTGGAAATAATTCCTGATGAGAACATTGAGACTTCAACTTATAATAATAAGAGAGTGGAAATAATAACTGGTAAGCCGGTTGCATTATATAACCTGAATTACCAGGTGAATCCTGATCTGCCTGAAATAATGGCAAAACAATTTCTAATTGAGAATTCTGAATTACTAAAGATTGATCCTCGTTCTGAGAGTGTTGTTTTCAAAAATATCATTGAAACCCCTTCAGCATATCATGTCCATTTCGTGCAATATATAGAAGGTTACCCTGTTTATAATTCTGATATAAATGTTACTATAAGCAGAAGTAATAAAATCATTTTTGTAATGAATGGATATAAGGTAGCTTATGGATCAAAAGAAGCAATTAATCTTTCTACGGAAAATATAAGTAGAGAAAATGCCCTTCAGTTAGCTAAAAATTATCTTGGTGTAAATAATCAAATATCTTATGAGAATGTTGAAACAGTTGTTTATTACAATAAAGGTTCTTTCAGACTTGCACAGAAAGTCAATATTGTCCCTTCTGAACAAGTATTAGGCGATTGGGAAATTTTAGTGGATGCTGGTACTGGAGAAATATTCAGAGTTGAAGATAAAGCATGCTATTCTAATGGAGGAGATACAAAGAATAAAACGAATGCTGTAAACGGCAGCGGATGGGTATTTGATCCTGATCCTATTACTCATGCAAGAACAACTTACGGTTCTACAGGATTCGTGGATAATAATGATGCCGATTCAGATTCATTAACAGCACATTTAGAAACAAGAGACTTACTTGATATTACATTTAACGGAACCAATTATACACTGATAAGTCCTTGGGCACAAATAACAGATTTTGAATCTCCTTTTACTGGTTTACATCCAAATGCAAGCAGTAATTTTTATTACACAAGATTCAGTGATAATTTTGAAGCAGTTAATACTTTCTTTTCAATAGATCAATCCATGAGATATATCAATCAAACACTTGGTATCACACTTATGCCCTTTCAATATATAGGAGGAGTAAAGTTTGATCCTCATGGACTTAACGGTGATGATAATTCGTACTATATACCTTCTACAGGATCTGTTGCTTTTGGTGATGGAGGTGTTGATGATGCTGAAGATTTTGGTGTAATTATTCATGAACTAGGTCATGGAATTCATGATTGGTTAACAGGAGGAAGTTTATCTCAGGTGGAAGGACTTAGTGAAGGAAGTGGTGATTTCTGGGCTGCTTCATATCTCAGAAGCACAGGTTACTGGACACCTGCTAATCCAGCTTACAATTGGGTCTTTATTTGGGATGGACATAATCCTTTCTGGGCAGGAAGAATTACAAATTATACTGCTCATTACCCCGAAGGTCTTACCGGGGCAATTCATACTGATGGGCAAATGTGGGCATCTTCTTTAATGTCTATTTATGATTTGATTGGCAGAGAACCAACCGACAGAAATTTTCTTGAAGGTCTTGCAATGACTAACGGAAGTTCTAATCAGCAGGATGCGGCTTATGCTTTCATGCAATCCGATCAGCTTAATTATAGTGGTATACACCTTACTGATATTGTTAATGTTTTCGTAGCACGCGGTTATATAGATGCAGCACTTACTGTTGATTTTACTGCTGACGTAACGGGAGGACAAGCACCTTTAATAGTTCATTTCACTGATCTTTCAACCTCAATAAATGGACCTATAATTTCCTGGGAATGGGATCTTGATGGCGATGGAGATATTGATTCAAATATTCAGAATCCAAGCTGGAATTATAATAATCAAGGTTCCTATACTGTAAGTTTAACAGCTTCTGATGGAACAGAAACCTTTACGGAAACAAAAATAGGTTATATATCAGTTAATGCCGGAATATTTGTTTGGGAAGGAGTAGAAAACGGTCCTAATTATAGTGGTACTTTTATAAAAACTTTTCTGCAGGATTCAGGATATACAGTTACATATTCTACTGCTGCAGATTTGCCCTCTTCAATGCTGGGTTTTGATGCTGTTTTCCTGTCTTTTGGAAATTATGGTTCCAGTGGTTCAACTTATACAGAGTTAACTGATGCAAATGCCAGCACAATTATATCTTACCTTCAATCAGGAGGAAAAACTTATCTTGAAGGAGGAGATGCGCTTGGTTATAATCAAAGCAGTAATACAACTTTGCTTAATTTATTTGGTTTAGCTTCTGCTAGTGATGGTTCTTCGGGAAATCATCCCGTTACTAATTTACAGGGACAATCGGGTACACTAACATCAGGTATAACCTTTACAAGCACCTCTCAACCTCAAACTGCATGGATTGATATTTATACTCCAAATACAAATGGTAATCTTGCTTTCACCGAAACAACGGTTGGAAATGTTGCTGTCCAGTCTGCACAGGGTAGCTCAAGAACATTCTGTTTCTCTTATGCTCTTGGAAAGTTAAATGATGGAAGTTTTCCATCTACAAAAGCAAATCTTCTACAGAAAATTATTGATTTCTTTGGAGTAGTTATCCCTGTAGAATTAACTTCATTTAATGCTTCCGTTTCCAATGATAAGATTGAATTGAAATGGGAGACAGCAACAGAATTAAATAACTCCGGTTTTGAATTGGAGAGAAAGATTACTAATAATAATTTTGAAAAAATTGCTTACATACCGGGATACGGAACAAGTACAGAAAAACACTCATATACTTATACCGATAATCCTAAAGCTGAAGGAAATATTTCCTACAGATTAAAGCAGATTGATTTTAATGGCGATATAAATTATTCACATATAGTAGAAATAGATTACAATCTGCCAAAAGAATTTTCGCTCAAACAAAATTATCCCAATCCTTTCAATCCATCTACTAAAATCAATTATTCAATTGCTGTAGATTCTAAGGTAACACTGGGTATATATAATTTGCTTGGCCAACAGGTAGCTTTGTTGATTAATAAAGAGATGCCGGCTGGTAGATATGATATAGATTTCGATGGAGGAAAACTAACCAGCGGAACTTATTTTTACAGGATAGATGCTGTTGGCAAAAATGGAGAATCTTTTACATCAACGAAGAAGATGTTGTTAATTAAGTAATACAGCAATGAGGCTCACCTCTTGGTGAGCCTCTAATCTATTCTGATCTGAAAACATAAATTTTTTTTAAAAACAAAGAGCTCAATTTTCCACAAAGAGTTTATTTATCATTTTACTTCTGACACTACACTCAACGTATCTGTTGAGGGAGAAGAAAATGGGGATGTGAGGAGGGAAGAATTTTCACTTAAAAGGATAGAATAAAAATTGAAAATTCTATCGGAAAAAGTCATTTGTATCCTGTAATCTTTACCGAGACTTCTTTATTTCATTTATAAATCTATTTCTAATTTAATCACACCAGTGGCACTATACTTGATAAAATTACACAAAAATGTTTAACAGTTAAAAGAGAGAGTAAATTGAAAAAGAATAAAATACTATTACCAGTTTTAATAGTTATTGCTTTATTTCTTTCTAGCTGTGAAGGCTCCCTGAATAATACCTTTACATTCAGAAATCTTTCCGCAGGCAAATTATTTATTAATTTCAGAGCAAGTATAGTCGAAGTGCCCGTTAACAAAACAGTTGCTATTAAGGATGTACCAAAAGGTACATATTCATTTTCAACAACTTATGAAGTACCTCCCGGTACGGGATCGTCATCTGTCCAGGGAGATGCTTCCGGCAATGTAACATTTAAACAGGGTACGAAGATATTGGTTTTATTCTCAAGTACATTTGTTGATTCAACTTATACTTTATATGCTGCTCTTACAAGCAATGAAGATCTTTCTACAGATGAAAATCCGACAGGACCCTAAGCTATTTTAAGGAGGAATTGATGAATTTTATAGAAATCGGTGTTGTTACTTATCTTGTTGTTCTTGTTTTTTTAGCAAGAAAAAATTTCAGAAAAGTTTCGCGTTCACTTAAGAAGAATGCTTAATTATGAAGTCCTTGAATTGTTTTCAAGGACTTTTACTCCATCCTCAGAACTAACCAATACTAAATCCGGTGTATTAATAAAGAGACCATTTTCTATTACTCCGTTTATCAGTTTTATTTCCTTGTAAAGTTTTTCAGGATATGCAATCTTATTCATAATAAGATCCACAATATAATTTCCCCCATCTGATTGGAATATTTCTCCATTTCTCATTCTTAGTGAAGCATTAAACCCGGCTTGCTTTAATTTTAACAAAGTATGTTTATAACCGAAAGAAACGATTTCAAGAGGAAGTGGAAATTTACCAAGTGTGTTTACAAGTTTTGAAGAATCAATAATCCAGATATTTTTTTTTGAAATAGAAGCAATTAGTTTTTCATAAAGCAAAGCCCCGCCGCCGCCTTTAATTCCATTAAAATGTTTATCAACTTCATCAGCACCATCTAGAGTCAGATCAATTTCTTCGACTTCATTTATAGATATAAGGGGAATATTATATGAAAGAGCAAGACTTGTTGTAGAATTTGAAGAAGAGACCCCAGTTATATTTAATCCTTTCTTAATCTGCTCGCCAAGTTTTTTTAGAAAGAAATTAATTGTTGAGCCGGTTCCTAATCCTAAAATCATTCCACTCTGAATAAATTCAATGGCTTTTTCTGCAGCAATTTGTTTTTCATTCATATTGATAATTAAGACTATTACTTTAATAAAGCAAACATCGCATCTTACAATGAACTTTTCAAGGTTTCTATGGGATTAATAAAAAAATGGATCCCTCAGTTAAAGAGATCCATTTTTTAATAATAATAAATTTCTAATTATTCGATAACTTTGAATTCAATTCTTCTGTTTAATGTCCTGCCTTCGGGTGTACTGTTATTAGTAACAGGTATAGACTCACCATAACCTTTTATTGTTAAACGGGAAGAATTAATTCCTTTAGATACAAGATAGTCTTTTACGGTAGCTGCTCTTCTTTCGGAAAGCTGTTGGTTATAATTTTCAGACCCAATATTATCAGTATGTCCCTGGACCTCTACCTTTAATTCCGAATGCTGGTTAAGATATTGAACGGCACCATATAAAATAGAATATGATCCTTCAGTTAATTGAGCGCTGTTGAATTCAAAATTAACTCCAACCAATACCCATTGTGTTCTCTCAATTTCAACAGGTTTTTCAACAACCACTTCCTTTACCACTTCTTTGTAAGCATATTTTTTAATAAGATCTTCTATCTCATCAAGTGTAGGATATTCCTCAGGTGCACCAACTGTTACACCATCATATAGATTACACGTAGTTGATGGGTCGCCTTTAGAAAAATAGAATTGGAGTCCTGCATTAAGAGTTACATAAGTATCAGAATTTCCACCAAATAATCCTTTATCTTCTCCAGGATCATCGTACCCATCAAGTTTATTGGTTGATGCGGTATGATAGATTCCTTCTGCTTTTAAGCTCCAGTTTTCAGAAAAACGCCATTCAGCACCTAATCCCAAATTAAACTGGTATTCCAGATAAGTTACATCAAGAAAAGATTGAGGTGAATTATCATTTGAAAATAAAATTCCTCCGAAACCTGTAATTAAATATGGAGTTAGATCCTCACAGGGGACAACATAATAAAGCATATCAAAATCAGCAGCAACAAGATTAATTGTTTGCGTACGTATGCTGGATTCGGTTTTCATATAGTTATAATTTCCAAGAAGCCTTAAAGCAATGTGTTCGGAAAAATTTCTTTGTAATGTGATATATCCTCCATAATTTCCTGTTCCTGACCAAGCACCTGTGGACATACTGGATATACTTACTAATTTTGGATATGTTACTCCAAAACCAAAACTCCAGCTATCCTTTGCTAATTGGGGATATATTGATGTGCAAACTAATAAAGCTAATGAAATAGTTCTTAAAGTATTTTTTAACATTTTGACTCCGAACAATTGGGCAAATTAAAACATATAGCATTATCATTATGACAACTATAGTGCCAATAAAAGCTTTTATTATATATCGGTAATCCAATTGTTGAGGAAATATTTCATTTGATAATGTATTAAATTGATAATATATACTGTTTTAAATAAGTTTTTATAGAATGTTGTTAACAGAATGGACGAAGTTTTTACGTATTACCGGAAGGTTTTTTAAGTCAAAAAATTCTTGTTTAATTGACTATTCCTCAAAAGTATTTTATTATTTTTAAACTCTTAGAGGAGAGATAAATGAAAAACCCTGAAAACCAGGTGCTTGTTATTTTTGGTGCATCAGGTGATTTAACCTACCGCAAGCTTATCCCATCCATATATGATTTATATATTCAAGATCTTCTACCCGAAAGATTTGCTATACTCGGTGTTAGCAGAACAAACTTTTCTGATGAGAACTTTAGAGAAAAAATTGGAGAAGGAATAAAAACCTTTGCAAATTATAAAAATGGTGATGTTACTGCTCTACATGAGTTTTTAAGCAAGTTGTATTATTTTTCAATTAATACAGAAGACTATAACGAATATATAAAACTTGATTTACGAATTAATGAACTAAATAAAGAATTGGAGACTGGTGGGAATTGTATTTATTATCTTTCCACACCTCCGAGTTTGTATCCTGTTATTCCCCAAGCTTTGGGTAATGCTGGTATGAGCAGAAATTCCAAAACGAACTGGAAGAGGCTCATTGTTGAAAAACCTTTTGGATATGATATTGAATCAGCAAAGGAATTGAATAAAAAGTTACTAAAATATTTTGATGAAAATCAGATCTACAGGATTGATCATTATCTTGGAAAGGAAACTGTTCAGAATGTATTTGTAACCAGGTTTGCCAATGGAATTTTTGAACCTCTCTGGAATAGAAATTATATCCATCATGTTGAGATAACCGGAGTCGAAAATATCGGCGTGGAAAACAGGGGTGGCTATTATGATTCCTCCGGTGCTTTAAGGGATATGCTGCAAAATCACCTCCTTCAAATAACAAGCTTAATTGCTATGGAACCCCCATCATCATTTGATCCTGATTCAATACGTAATGAAACAATAAAAGTTTTTCAATCATTAAGACCATTAAAAGAGGAGGATATAAATAAAAGTGTAATCAGGGGTCAGTATCTCTCATCAACAATAAAAGGTGAAAAAGTACCGGGTTACAGAGAAGAAAAAGGTGTAAATCCATTATCAAAAACAGAAACTTATGTAGCATTAAAATTATTTATAGATAACTGGCGCTGGGGCGGTGTTCCTTTCTATATCCGCACAGGGAAAAGATTACCAACAAGGGTAACAGAAGTTGTTATCCATTTTAAGCCAACACCTCATTATCTCTTTGCAAGAAAAAGTTTGCAAGATGGTTGTAATCAGCTTGTTATTAGGATTCAGCCCGATGAAGGGATATTGCTTAAATTCGGAATGAAGGTTCCCGGTTCAGGGTTCAATGTTCAGAATGTTAATATGGATTTTCATTATTCAGATTTAATGGATCAATATTTACCAAGTGCTTATGAAAGGCTTTTGTATGATTGTATGCTTGGTGATTCAACTCTTTACCAGAGAGGTGATGCAGCTGAAGCTGCCTGGACTTTTGTTACTCCAATTTTAGAAGCATGGAAAAATAACTCCAATATCCCTGTTCATGGTTATCCCGCAGGAACCTGGGGACCTGAAAATGCAGATGATATTATTGAAGAAAAACAGTTTACCTGGCGGTATCCCTGTAAAAATCTTGTTAATGATGGACTATATTGTGAGTTATAAAAATCCTGATATCAGAATATTTAGTGATATAAATAGTCTGGCAGAAGCATTTACATCTGGTTTTATTTCGGAAGTGAGTAATCAATTTTTAAATAGAGAAAGAGTTAATATTGCTTTATCAGGAGGCAACACTCCTAATTTTTTTTTTCAGGAATTAGTTTTATTTAAAGAAAAACTTAATTGGGAAAAAATATTTTTATTCTGGGGAGATGAGAGATATGTTCCACAAGACCATCCTGAAAGTAATTATGGAATGGCGAAAGAATATCTTCTTGATCATATCGAAATTCCTGCTAAAAATGTGATAAGGATTAATGGAGAAGCTAAACCCGATGATGAAGTGAAAAGATATTCTGAAATTATCAGAAAGAATGTACCCGAGGTTAATGGTTTGCCGGGTTTTGAAATAATGATTCTTGGATTAGGCGAAGATGGGCATACCGCATCCATATTTCCCAATCAAATGGAATTGTTAAACTCTGATGAAATTTGTGCGGTCGCTTATCATCCTGAAACCAAGCAAGAAAGAATTACATTAACCGGAAAAGTAATTAACAATTCAAAAAAGATTTTCTTTTTGGTAACGGGTAAGAATAAATCTTTTGTTGTTTCTGAAATTATTAATGAAAAAGGAAATTATTTAAAATATCCTGCTTATTATATAAAACCTTCTAATGGTGAAATAGTGTGGTTTTTGGATAAAGGAGCTGCTTCTGAATTAAACAAATAAGATCAAAATGGAGCAATAAATGGAACACTCAAAATTTAAAATGAAATTAGGTGAATGCACAAATTCTTTTAATACAGCCTTTAATGAACTAAAAAAAGAAAAAATTGTTGAGAGAATTTGGAAAAAAGATTATACAGTCTGGAGTAATGAACCAACTGAAATAACAAACCGACTTGGCTGGTTGTTCAGTCCTGAAACTTCTATTAAGGCTTTACAGAAAATAGAAGAGTTTGTTAAAGGAGTTAAACAAGATGGTTTCACAAAAACATTATTAATGGGAATGGGAGGTTCCAGTTTAGCTCCTGAAGTTTTTAGTTTAACATTTGGTTCAAAACAAGGTTATCCTGAAATATTCGTTTTGGATAGTACCGATCCTGATAAAGTATCAGAATTTGATAAAATAATTAAGAATGAAAAAACTTTATTTATAGTTTCAACTAAATCGGGTGGGACGGTTGAAACTTTTTCCTTTATGAAGTATTTCTATAACCAAACATTAAATACTTTGGATAAAGAAGAAACCGGGAAAAGATTTGTCGCTATAACTGATCCCGGAAGCGGATTAGAGAAAGTTGCTAAAGAATTAAACTTTAGAAAAATATTTTTAAATGATCCGGATATTGGCGGAAGATATTCTGCCTTATCATTTTTTGGTATTGTGCCTGCTGCTTTAATTGGTGTTGATATTGAAAAACTATTGAAGAAGGCTAAGGTTGTTTCTACAAATTCTAAAGCAGGGGATTCTTTAGCTGGAAAATTAGGGACCGCCATCGGAGAACTTGCTAAGCAAGGAAAAGATAAATTAACTTTTATAATCTCGCCTCAAATTTCTTTTTTTGGTGCATGGGTTGAACAACTTATCGCCGAAAGTACAGGCAAGAATGGTACAGGTATTTTGCCTGTTGATGGTGAATCACTTGAATCACCCGAATATTATTCTAACGACAGATTGTTTGTTTATATTCATTTGAAAGATGAGAATATAGAAAAGGAGGTCGTAGAAAAATTATCAAACGCAGGTCATCCTGTAATTGAAATTATTTTAGATGATTTGTACGATCTGGGGGACCAATATTTTATCTGGGAATTGGCAACAGTTGTTGCAGGTTGGAGATTAGGTATTCAACCTTTGGATCAGCCGGATGTTGAATCTGCAAAAATTCTAACAAAGCAGATGGTAAAAGAATACCAGGAGAAAGGTAAACTGCCGGAACAAAAACCCATTATTAAAGATAATGATATTGCGATTTATGGAGATATAAAAGTTATTTCTGTTTCGGAAGCATTAAAAAAATTTCTTGATGATTCGATAACTGAAGGAAGTTACGTCGCGCTTCAGGCATATATCAAACCTGAGAATCAATATTCAAATCTTTTGCAGGAATTAAGAGCAAAAATTCAAAAAAAATATAAAGTTGCAACGGCAGTTGGATACGGTCCAAGATTTCTTCATTCAACAGGACAATTACATAAGGGCGATGCTGGTAAAGGTTTATTCATTCAATTTACCTCTTCGCACCAAAATGATTTACCAATACCAGACAAACCGGGAGAAGATAAATCTTCTATTTCTTTTGGCATATTAAAGAATGCCCAGGCTTTAGGAGATAGACAAGCTTTGTTGGATAAGGGGAGAAAAGTTTTGAGATTTGATCTTGGAACTGATGTGATAATAGGATTAAAAAAAATAAATGATTGGTTTTAATTATTACTGGAAAAATTATTTGAGCAAAATGAGTTTTTTAGTTTCAGAAAAGTTCTCAGTAGTTAAACAATAGAAGTAGACGCCTGTTGATAATTGTCTCCCATCAAATTCAACTGAATATTCTCCGGCATTTCTTTCTTCGTTTACTAAAGTAGCAATTTCATTCCCAAGTATATCATAAACCTTAAGGTTTACAAATGACGATTTTGGAATTGCGAACCTAATATTTGTTGAAGGATTAAAGGGATTAGGAAAATTCTGTGAAAGAAAATATTCATTTGGATTTGGTGTTAATTCCTCGTTGATGACAGTAGCAACTCCACCGCCGTTTGTTGTTTTAAGAAGAGCACCTTTATTGCCAACAATCCAGCCTGTATTATCATTTATAAAAAACACTCTCTTGAGGAGATTTGTAATACCGGAATTAATTGGCAACCAGTTATAGCCGCCATCTGTTGATTTAAATACAGAACCATTTGTCCCGACAGCAAAACCAATATTTGCATTTAAAAAATGTACAGAATAAAGTGCATTTACATTAAGCTGGCTAATTATATCCCATCTTGTTCCCCTATTTGGCGTATAGACTACGACACCATATTTACCAACTATCCATCCCCTGTTGAAATCTATGAAAAAAAGATCATTTAAGTCATCAACATTTGATAGAGCATATTGCCGCCATATCCATCCGGCCCAGGTTTTCATCAATCTTAATAAAAAAGCATCTTCTCCAATTAAGATTGATGTACCATATCCGATTGAATTAATATCTAAAAAGTTTTGTGTTATGCCTGCTTCTCTCATAATCCAGCCGGTATGTGTAGTAAAAATTTGATCAATATAAATTCCTACCGCACCTGCTATTTTAACATAAGAGCCTTCTACATCTATTCCATAAAAATTATTTATAGTCAGGTTGGTTAAATATTCAACAGACCAGCTTAATCCTTTATCGGTTGAGAAAAAAACAGAGGCACTATCTCCTACTGCCCATACTTCATCAGGTCTACCGGAATAATAACCTATTGTATTAATATTTTTTGTTGAACCTGATTCATGGCTAATCCAGTTTTCACCACCATCTGCTGAAGTTATAATTAAACCATTATCTCCAACAGCAATCCCTTCATTTTCGTCAAAAAAATAGATGTCATTTATCTCAACTTGCCAGCCATTTGATTGAAACTCCCAAATAAAACCCAAATTTGTGGTTTTAATAATTAAACCATTATCTCCAACCACCCAGCCTGTTTGGTTATTGGTTTGTGAAACAGAATTAAGATTAAAAGTTGAAGGACTTATATTTTCTATCCAGTTGTTTCCACCGTCCGATGTTGTTAGTATTATTCCCGGTGAACCAACAGCTATTCCATTATTCTCATCAAAAAAGATTATTGATTTAAACCAATTAGAAACATTTGTATTAAGAAACAACCAGGAATTTCCTCCGTCAGTAGTTTTAAGAATAGTTCCTTCCGAACCACAAATCCATCCGGTTGATTGATTTATAAAAAAAAGTGAAGATAAAATGTTATTTGTATTGCTGTTCTGGTCAGCCCAACTGTTTCCGCCATCATTTGTTAATTTTATTGTCCCTTCCTCACCAACATACCATCCTTTAGAATCCGATATGAAAAAAATATCTGAAATTGTTTTTCCATCATTACTCTGTTTTTGTGTCCAGTTAATTCCCCCATCTGAAGTAAAGAGAATTAATCCGTTTGAACCTGCTGAATAACCAGATTGTTCATTAAAAAAATAGAGTGTATGTAAATCTGATGAAATATTACTACTCAATTGAATGAATGATAAACCGCCATTTATTGTTTTAAGAATGTTACCGTTATCGCCCGTAGCAAAACCGACATTCTCTGTTAAAAAAAAGCAAGTGTTAAGTTTGGTAGTCATTCCGGAAGATAGAACCAGCCAGTTATTTCCGCCATCAAGAGTTTTGATAACAGCGCCATTTTCCCCAACGGCATAAGCGATATTTTCATTAACTACAAATACATCTTTCAGAGATTTTCCCTGAGGTAAAGGATTTTGCCAAACCCAGTTCTGGGAACGCAGAATAGTTGTTAATATTAAAACTATTAATAAAAATGTTTTCATAGCTAAAACTTATAAGTTAAACCTGTTTGAAATAACAGATACGCACGTGCTATATATATTGTATTTATTCTGTTATACTTTGCATTAACATCAACATCAAAAGAAGGTGTGAGGTTCATCTTGAATCCAAATTCCGGTGCTACACCCCAATGTGTAGCTTTAGTTAAAGCGGACGTTTTCCCAAAAAATCCATAATCAATCTCTATGAAATATTCACTAATATAAATTCCTCCTTCGATTCCTATATAAGGGATAAAGTCATAATCATTCAGGTTAAACCTTAATCCGGCAATTACAGGGACAGATGAAAACGAAAAATCATAATCAGGTAAATTTTCTTTAAAACCAAAATAATAATAACCTGTGGTTAAGCTTAACTCAAGATTAGAAATAAGAAAAGGGTAACTAAAATTAATATTACCACCGTAACCAAGAGATACAGCATCTTCGGCATAGCCGGTTGGAATAGCTGCAGCCCCTTGCAGTCTTACTTTTAACTGAGCAAAATTATTTTCCGAAGAAATTAATAGTGAAGTAAGAATCAAAAATCGTAGAATATTTTTCATAGATATAAGAAACATTACAAAAGCAGAATGAAAATAGTATAATTAAATTGAAAAAGATAGAACGGAAAAAATTGTTTTTTTCATGGTGCAACAATTGATATATTTCTACTATAAAGTTCTAATACTTGTGGTTTTATTATTTAATGACTGTAACATTTCAATTATCGGGTAGATTCTTTAGTCTTCTGCTTTTTCTATTTCTTACTTCATCTCTTTTTGCACAGATCTCGAAAATAAACATTTCCGGAGTTATAACAGATTACAAAACCGGGGAAGCTTTGCCCGGTGCTAATATATTATTATACAGAGATAGCCTCAAACAATCAGAAATAGTAAGAGGTGAAGCAACAAACAAATATGGTTTTTATTCGTTTCCATCTATCCCCACTGGTGAATATTATATTTTTGCTTCAAGTATTGGATATGAAACAACATATAAAAGAATATTCCTGTCAGATAAGACTGCTTCGGTAAGAGTTGATATTCAGCTTATTGAGAAACCATATACACTTGAAGAAGTAGTTGTTGAAGACAGAAGAGAAACAGATTTTTCAAGAACAACCAGCACTATTGAAGTAACTCCGAAACTTGTTGAAAAGCTTCCTTCTTTAGGCGGCGAAACTGATATCTTCAGAGCTTTGCAGTTATTGCCGGGTGTAACAGCAGCAACTGAAATTTCAACAGGTATTTATGTTCGTGGAGGTTCGCCTGATCAGAATCTTACTTTAATTGATGGAGTTGTAGTTTATAATCCTTCGCACCTTGGCGGTTTTTCAAGCACTTTTAATTCAGATGTGCTGAGAAATATTAAACTTATAAAAGGTGGATTTCCTGCTGAGTATGGGGGGAGATTATCAAGCATACTTGATATTACAATGAGAGAAGGAACAAAAGAGAAATTTAAAGGCTCAGCTAATATAAACTCCATAAGCTCAAGAGTAACTATCGAGGGTCCTTTCGATACAAGTTCAACTTTTATTTTCTCCGGAAGAACTATGTATCTCGATAAGATACTTCCTATATCAGATGAATTTAATTCTATACCCAGGTATGATTTTTTTGATTTTAACGGTAAAGTAAACTACACACTATCGGAAAAAGATAAAGTTTTTATCAGCGGTTTTTACAGCAAGGACAACATTAACGAAGCACCAAACAGTGTAGATGTTGGCTTTGATATTAACTGGAAGAATGCAACTGTCAATTTAACATGGACAAACTTCACATCATCTACATCATTCAGCAATACATCTTTGATGTATACCAACTATTTTTTTTCTACACTTATTAAAGATAAAATGCCGGTTCAGCAGCCGCTTGATTTCTTTACCTCTTCAGAGATTCATGATTTTCTGCTAAGAAGAGAAATGCAGTTTTTCCTGAGTGATGATCATACATTAAAAGGCGGCGGCGAAGTTGTTTATCATAATTTTTCAACAACAACAAGCGATTTCTTCATTGAAGAACTCAGATATAAACCGTTTTTTGGTACAGATATAAATGGAGTGGAGGTATCTTTTTACCTTCAGGATGAATGGACTGTTACTACCGATCTGAGAAGTAATTTTGGAGGAAGGTTTTATTATTTTAAAAACGGAGATCTTCTTACAGTTGAACCCAGAGCTTCTATTACATATTATATTCTTGACAGGCTTGTACTGCGGGGAGCTTTTGCTCTTGCAAACCAGGCTTTACACCTGATTAGCAGGAATGATGTTTATCTTCCAACCGATGTTTGGTATCCTTCCAGTACTAAAATAAAACCTTCGAGATCTATTCAGGGAGCGGTTGGTTTTGAAGTCACTTCAGTTGACAGATCGTTTCTCTTTTCTGTTGAAGGGTACTATAAGGATTTGAAAAATTTATACGAGTACATTGATAATCCCGATTTTTCCTTCGGGACAAATATCGAAGATAATTTAACAAAGGGACGAGGAGAAGCTTATGGTTTTGAATTCTTCCTTAGCAAAAGAATTGGAAACTTTAATGGCTGGGTTGGTTATACTCTTGCATGGACTAAAAGATACTTTGATGATTTAAATCGCGGGCAATTTTTTTATCCTCGTTATGACAGAAGACATGATGTGTCAATTGTTTTAGGATTTGATGTAAGCTCTTCTCTGAATTTTGGTGCAACCTGGACATACGGTACAGGACAGGCATTCTTTCTGCCTATTAGCCAGTATCAGATTGTTGGATTTAATAATCCTCAAAATAATTCAAGTGCAGTTTATTTTGAAAATTCCGGCAGAGATGCTTTCAGGCTTCCGCCTTTTCACAAACTTGATTTAAGCTGCCGGTATAAAATTTTTATTTCTGATAAAGCTCTTGAAATTAATTTTAATATATATAACGTATATAACAGGTTTAATGTTTTTTCAAAATACATTGGTTATAAAACCGATGAAACTACAGGAGAGAGAATTCCTATTCTTAAACAATTTACTTTATTCCCTTTTCTTCCAACAGTTGGTGTAACTTTTGAGTTTTAATAAATGAAAAGAATATTTTTTCCCTTTTGCATCTTCACTTCTTTAATTTTTATAAGTAGTTGCGAGCAGCCACTTGAAGAGGAAGAATTTCCTTATGAAATGAAGCTTGTAATAAGAGGGATCTTAGAACCCGATAAGCTTATAGATGATATTTATATAGGAAGAACTCTTCCGATTGGTGTTCCGTTCAATGAGGACTTTGCTAATTTAACCGATGCGGTTGCTGCAGTAATTTCAGATGAAATTTTTTATCCTTTAAGACATACCAGAGATGGGATTTATACAACAGATTCTTTAATTTCAAGAACTGGTAAAATATATTCCTTAGTTGTTCAATGGCAGGATAAATCTGCTTCTGCAGAAACTTATATTCCTATTCCGGGTTCAATTTTGGGTTATGGAGTTACTAATGTTGAAGAAGATGGGGAAACAATAAGTGTTATGGAAGGAACAATTATTCCAAGTGGAAATGAATCGTACGCAGCAAACTGGGTGTTTCTGAATTTTAATGGCACAATAAGCAGGGAAGGTGAAAGCTTTGTTCAGGTTAATCGTTCATCAGCCGGTCAGCAAATAAAAGTAAGATCAGGAGCAATTCCTCCAAGTCTTTTAAATAGTACATCCGGTAACCTGGGATTACGCCTTTATGTTTATGACGGAGCATTTTATGATTATTTTTTAAGTCAGGGATCAAGTAAAATTCCCGATGCAATTTTTGGTCAATCCGGAACAAATGTAAGATGGAATGTCGAGGGTGAAGGTATCGGATTATTTTTAGGAAGAACAGATACTATTAGAGTTCAGCAATAATTTTATCTTTTACCGCCGGTATATTTCCCAAGTCCGGATATTCCTACCCATTTATCCTGGTTTAAATCAACAGCAACAGATACAATTGAATTCGTTGATAACCCCGAGTTCTCAGAATTATATATTCTCCAATTAACTCCATCAAATTTTGCCAAACCATTATTTGTAGATATCCACAAACTTCCTTTTGCATCCATTGCAAGATCTGTAACAATAGGTCCAGGTAATCCTGTTATCGAAGCATAGTAATTTGTGAAATCAGAACCATCGAACTTACTTAAACCTCCTGATTCTGAAGATAAAGGTGTTCCGGTTGCTATCCATTTATTCCCTGTATTATCAATAAGAATTTTGGATATATAATTATTTATTAATTCATCAAATAAAGAATTATAAACTTTCCAGTTAACTCCATCAAAAGTTGCTATGCCTTCTCCCCAGGTTCCGATCCATTTTAAATTATTTTCATCTACTGTTATTGTATTTACATAATTACTTGGGAGACCGGAATTAAAGTAATTGTAAATTGTAACTGCAGCTCCATCAAATTTTATTAAACCACCACTAAAAGAACCCAGCCAGTATATTCCGTTTTTATCTTTGGATAAGGAAGTAATATTGTTATCAGGAAGATTTAAGTTTTGCTTATTATAAACGATCCAGCTTGAGCCATTATACTTTGCAAAACCCTCTCTAGTAGTAACCCATAAAATTCCGTTTCCTTCAATATATATATCATTTATAAAATCATTTGGAATTTCCGAATTTGATGTATTATAAATTGTAAAGGTTGAGCCATCAAATTTTAATAAACCGCTTCCTCTTGTGCCGATCCATTTATTATTCTGTTCATCCACTTTAATTTTTGCAATTTGATTTGTTGGAATCTGAGAGTTGGAGGTATTGTAAATTTCCCACCAGTATATTGGGTCTTCTCTCATTTCAATAAAGATGGTGTCGGTTACATTTCGTTGTATAACATGATATATAGACGTATCTAGGTAAGCAAATCTTTTCAAATCTATTCTGAAAAATCCAGGGTCAAGGTCTTCAAGAATAAATGGAGTAATATAATTAAGCTCTTTATTGTTAAGCTTTACAATTGAACTATCGGGATCTGTAATAAATACAAGTTTGCTTTTTGTTAATCCCGGCAGG
>Ga0154732_1153_pt1 | contig 17548 bp, 16 predicted proteins | sample Rifle2008BG16ft_FD_105740 | JGI IMG/M metagenome (GOLD analysis project Ga0154732, IMG submission 105740) | Ignavibacteria bacterium RBG_16_34_14 | reverse complement strand
ATCCGGCAGGAAATATCAATGAGCCGCATCTTACAAGAACTAAGTTCTCTTACACTTTTTCAATAAATGCTAATAAGATTACAGAAACAGTCGAGGATAATACATACCTTAACACTTTCAGATCAAGAATATATGCTGTTATAAATGGTCATTCATCCGGTTCCGTTGAAATTATTATTCAAACTGATCAGAATAATATTCTTTACTCCGAAGTTTTTGATGATGACACAAACGGCACTTTCACCGCGATAGAGGGAAACCAGCCTAAAGTTATTATTTTCAAATTCAATGATTTTACTGGTAAATTCAAAGTTACTGTGACAGATATTGAGTAGGGTATAAAGGATTTAGATTTTGAATTTGATATTTTGTATTTAATTGGTCTATGTGGTTTGCTTGTTATAATTTTATTCCCCCATTGAAACCTTATACCTTTATAACTTTTACCCAACAGTTTATCATCTGCGATAGCTTCCTTATATTTGTAATAATTCAAAAAATTTTTACGAGGATAATTCATGTCTAAGTTAAATCTTGCCAGGAAAAAACATGGAATGTCTCCGGGCTCTCTTGTTTTTACAGGTGAAAAGAAAGTTGAAGAAATCACGATTGATATTTTTCAATATAACCAGACCTCTCTTATTGAAAAGAAGATTGACAACATTGCTGAGCTGAAAGAACTCTTAAACCCACAGACTGTTTTATGGATTAATATCTGTGGTCTTCATGAAGTAGATAAATTAGAAAGAGTTAGAGAAACATTTAATATAAACCCTCTTGTATTGGAGGATATATTGAATGTAACTCATTCTCCAAAACTCGAAGAGTATGAAGATTATCTTTTTCTTATTTGCAAAAGTATTGATTATGATCCTGAAAATAAAAAAGTATCTGTTGAACACATAAGTTTTATCCTTGGTAAAAATTATCTAATAACATTCCAGGAAACAGAAGGGGATGAATTCGATCTTATAAGAGAACGATTAAGAGTAACTAAAGGAAGAATAAGAAAACTTGGTGCTGACTATCTTATGTACCGTCTTCTTGATTCTATAGTTGATAACTATACAGTCATTTTATTACAGTTAGATGAGATAATGGAAAACTTTGAGGACGTGCTTCTTGATAAGCCAAATCAGGACACAATTGAAGAAATTTATCACTTTAGAAAAGAGATTAACAAACTGAGACGTTCTGTCATCCCCCTTAAGGAAATTATTTATAGTTTGATAAAGGATATTCAGCCATTAATTCACAAATCAAATATGATCTTTCTTAAAGATCTTGAGGACCACATTAAAAGTGCTGTTGAAACTGTTGAAAACTATAAAGAGCAGATTAATAATATGATAGAGATTTACAGATCTACTTCACAGTTAAAATTAAATGAGACTTTAAAAGTTTTAACAATAATCTCAACTATATTCATACCCCTTACATTTATAGTGGGAATATATGGAATGAATTTTAATTCTGATGCTAGTCCTTTTAATATGCCTGAGCTAAACTGGTATTTAGGTTACCCTTTTGTTCTCGGTTTTATGCTGATTGTAGTTGTTGTATTATTAATTATTTTCAGAAAAAAGGATTGGATTTAGAATAAATAGTAAAGCACTTTAAGAACTAAATAGTTATCTTTATATATGAAATTTTCAGCTCTGATTTTATTTATTTTTTTTACAAATATTTATCCTCAACAGGCAGTTGATTATTTTCCTCAGCAGCTGGGATATAAATGGAATTACAGAATTTCAATTCTTGATTCAAACAATAATATTATTCCTGAGATGACGTTATATAGAATTGATTCATCTGCATTTCTTGATGAATATAATGGAATGGAAGCATATCATATTCTTTCAAAGCTTGGTACACAAGAAACAGTTCAGTTTCTTCCTTATACCGATACAAATTATGTTCATTTAACCGGTTCCAATGGATATGAATATTATAAAATTACCGAGATTGAATTTTTATTAAGCGTAATTGATTCTTCTACTTTGAATAATATTATCCCATTCCTTGGTTTATATGAATCCCTTAGCGGCTGGCATTTGAATTACAGGTTTGCTCAAAATCTGAATTCGCAATATCCTATTGCAAATTATGACACAACTGTTGCTATAGATACAATTGAAATTCCTTTAAGATTTATTAAGAATGGTAAAAGACTTCAGGATGAAAACGTGGAGAGTGAGATTGGAACATTTTTATGTAAAAAATTTTTAATAACAAGTTCATTAAATTATCTGATAATTCCCCCTCCACCTTTTCCACCAATTCCAATTCCTTTTATTACTTTAAGGGATACTGTTTGGATTGCACCTGGTAATTGGATTGTTAAGGATGTTATACCATCAACAAATATTGATTTTACTTTTTTAAATTTAGGAGAATATACAATCCCAGGTTTAAAAAGAGAAATAACTTCTCCTATAACCGGAATAGAAGAAAATACTGAGGAAAGATTTTCTTTTAATCTTGAACAGAATTATCCGAATCCGTTTAATCCAAGCACGAATATTAAATTTCGGATTTTAAACTTTGGACTTGTGAGTTTGAAAGTTTATGATGTTTTGGGTGTTGAAGTTGCAACATTAATAAACGAGGAAAAACCGGCAGGAGTTTATGAAATAACTTTTAATGCAAGTAAACTGGCGAGCGGAGTTTATTTCTATAAACTAACAACATCTGAATTTCAAGAAACAAAACAAATGCTGCTCCTTAAGTAATAAATCTACTCATAACATAACAATTGTTGGGGCTTTCGTAAATGCTTTATAACGATATCAGTTTCAAAAAAATGTTTTCAACCGCTGAAGTATCCTCTTTACCTTTAAGGGGAGAAATTAAAAAAAAGTATAAATGGGATCTCACTCATATTTATAAAAATGATGATGATTGGGAAAAAGATTTCAAATGGATTGAAAATAATTTACCAGAATATGAAAAGTTTAATGGTTCTCTCTCAAAGAGTGCAGATGATCTTCTTCATTGTCTTCAGTTTGATGATTCTATCGGTATAAAGCTTGAAAGATTATACCTGTATGCAATGCTTTGCAAAGACAGCGATATGCGTGTCACAAAATACCAGGCAATGGAAGAGAGAATTATAAGTCTCCATTCAAAAGTTTCTGCTGCCGGTTCATATATAAAACCAGAACTGCTGCAAATACCAGATGAAAAATTATGGGAAATGGTAAACTTCAGATCTGAACTTCGGGTTTACAGGCATAATATTGAAGATTTGCTAAGAACAAAAACTCATACTCTTTCAAAAGATGAGGAGGAGTTACTTGCTCACGCTTCCGAAATTGCACAAGTTCCTTATAATACTTTTTCAATGTTCACAAATGCAGATATAAGATTTCCAATTATTAAAGACGAAACAGGGAATGAAATAGAAATTTCTCATGCCAGATATTATGCAGCAATGTATTCTAAAGACAGGGATTTTAGAGAGCGTGCTTTTAAAAACTATTATAAGCCCTACTTACAATATGCAAATACATTTGCTTCACTGTTCAATGGTAATTTGAAAACAAATATCTTCAATTCAAAAGCAAGAAAATATAAGAATGCCCGGGAAGCTGCTTTGGACAGATTTAATATTCCTGTTTCAGTTTATGATAACTTAATTAATACCGGAAATAACAATTTAAAACCACTTCACAGATGGGCAGCAATAAAAAAAGAATTGCTGGAAATTAAAGAACTTCATCCTTATGATGCTTATGTAACTGTTTTTAATGATTCACCTATTGATAAATATCCTTATGATAAAGCTAAAGAAATTGTTTTTGATTCATTGAAACCTTTAGGCAAGGAATATTTAAATATTCTTAAAACTGCTTTTGACAACAGGTGGATTGATGTTTACGAGACACAGGCAAAGAGAAGTGGAGCTTATTCTTCAGGGACAACTTTTGGTGTGCATCCTTATGTTCTTTTAAACTGGACTGATCTATTGAATGATGTTTTTACCCTTACACATGAAATGGGACATAATATGCACTCTCATTTTACGGGAGTTTCACAACCTTTTCCTTACGCAAACTATTCAATCTTTCTTGCAGAAGTCGCATCAACTTTCAATGAATCGCTTTTGCTTGATTATTTTATCTCAAATGCTTCCTCAAAGGGAGAGAAGCTTTACTTCCTTGAGAAATATCTAAACAACATTAGCCTCACTTTTTACAGGCAGGTGATGTTCGCTGAGTTTGAGATGACAGCTTATGAAAAAACTGAAAGTGGAATTGCTTTAACACCAGATTCACTTAATGATTTATACGGTTCTCTTTATCAGAAATACTGGGGATCCGAAATGGTTGTTGATGAGGAAGAGCATTTTACCTGGGCAAGAGTTCCTCATTTTTATTATAATTTTTATGTTTACCAGTACTCTACTGGTTTTGCGGCATCGGAAGTTCTCTCAAAGAAAGTAAAATCAGATGGTGAGTCTGCTGTAAAAAAATACCTTAATTTTCTTAAAGCTGGCAGTTCAGATTATTCTTTAAATATTCTTAAAGCTGCTGGAGTTGATATGAGCTCACCTGAACCCGTTTTAAGTACAGCACAAAAAATGAACGAACTGCTAAATGAAATTGAATCTTTAATTTAGTTGCTAAGTTGTTAAGTTATTAAGTTTGAGATTATAATTTCTCAGGAAATAAAAGGAGGTCTCCAAATGACGTTTGAAACATTTGAAGAACTAGAAGTTTGGAAGTTAGCAAGGCAACTCAAGAAAGAAATTAGGGAATTAGTAAAAAAATTTCCTTTTGATGAGAAATATAGATTAACTGATCAAATAATCAGAAGCAGCAGATCTGCTGGCTCAAATATAGCTTAAGGTTTTGGACGATTTCATTTTAAAAACAATTCAAAATTCTGTTTGAACGCAAGAGGCAGTTTATTTGAAACCCTTAATAATTTAATAGATGCTTTTGACGAAGAATATGTTTCTAATAAAGAGCTGAAATATTTTAGAGAGAAAGTTTTGCATTGCATCAAGGTTCTTAATGGATACTTAGCTTACTTGAAAAAACAAACGGTGGGTTAATAGTTATTAAGTTATTGAGTTATTAAGTTGGAGATGTTTGATTCAGAAAAATAAAAAAGAAATTCAAAATGAACATTAAATAACTTAATAGTCTAATAACTTATTAACCTAATAACCTATTAACCTATTAACTTAGTAGCTTAAACATGAAAATATATTCTAAAAAAGATTTAAATGAATTTCTTCAATCATTGACTTATGACGATATAAGTTTAATTCCCACCAAAGTATCAAGAATAAAATCAAGAACAGAAACTTCCACCAATTGTGAATTCTTAAATATCAAACTCAATCTTCCAGTTATTTCAAGTCCGATGGACACAGTTACAGGACTTGAAATGACAAAAGAGCTTTCAAGGTTAGGATGTCTCGGAATACTTAACAGGTTTGATTCTTCTCTTGATGAACTGTTAAATCATAGACAGGAAAATGGTTTGGTAAAGGCTGTTTCAATTGCAGTAAGCACACCGATGGAAATGATTGAAAAGCTGGCTGAAAAAAAATATATAATCTGCATTGATACAGCAAATGCAAACAACTGCGCAGTATTAAATAAATCAGAAGAGATAAAAAATAAATTTGATGTCCCTATTATAGTTGGTAATATTGCACATGGTGCAACTCTGCAGCAGCTTGAAAATGCAGGAGCAGATGCTGTAAGAGTTGGTATAGGAAGCGGAAGTGTTTGCACAACGTCTGTTCAAACAGGAATTGGAATTGGACAGGTTTCTTCTTTACTTAATGTTTACTTTGCGAAAGAAAAATCCAGACTCAAAATAAAGATTATTGCAGATGGAGGAATTAAACATCCTGGTGATGTTGCAAAAGCTTTAGCTTTGGGTGCCGATGTTGTAATGGTTGGAAGAATGTTTGCAGGAACAAGAGAAGCTCCCGGAGAAGTTATAAGATACCAGGGACAGCTTTGGAAAAAATACAGAGGGTCTGCTTCTTTTGGTGTGAAAATGAGAAATGAATTTATTGAAGGTGAAGAAACAATGGTTGCCTACAAAGGTGCGGTTAAAAATGTAGTTGATAATACTTCAGATGGTCTGAAGAGCACAATGAGCTATATGGACTGCTTTACTATTGATGAGTTGAGAAATGTTGATACTTTTGCTGTGTTGAGTAATAGTTCTTATTTAGAGAGACTACCAAGGATATAAGTTCGATTTTTATTAGAAGGGGTATTTATGAAAAATATTGTCTATTTAATGTTAATTTTTATAATTAATCAATCTATCCAATCTCAAACTAATTCTACTAATAATCTTAATAGTGATTATGAAATAAGTAATCGAGTATATACTACTTTGTCCGCTGGAATTCACTGGGGTGATGGAAGATTAATAGCTAAACCAATAATATTTTTAGGTTTAGGTTATTATTTAACAAATGGGTTATCGTTAAAAATTGAATATACGCCTGTAGTAGTAAAAGCCAAGAATAACAGTTATCCATTATTTAGATATAAAGGTAAAGAACTTCAAAAAGGTGATGAGGTAACTATTGAAGAATACTTTTGTTCCCTGGAAGGGAAAATTTTTAATAATGTTTGGCTGGATTTTGGTATAGCACCAGAAAATTTATTTAGCATGAAAATTGGCTTAAAATATAATTACCACTTTAATGAAAATATTTTGATATTTGGTGAGTATAGTTTACTTCTTGTAGGTCAAAAACTAACCTATAATTTTAAAGGCGATGTTTTTACTAATAGTTCAATTCTGATAGGATTAAATAATTTATTCTTTTAAAGAACTATATATCTGAAGTAATTAATTCCTTCATCTCCTCTTCAAAAACTTCTTTCCTAACATAAAAAATAAAATATCCTTCTTCTTTAAGTACTTCTTTATTATCCAATGTAAAGCTGGCACTATATGAAGCAATTAAAATATTGGTATAAAGATTATAAATAATTACTTCTCTTGAATCAGCTTTAATTAAATATTTACATCCACTGTGTTTGATAGCAGGGAATTCCTCACTAAACTTTTTACTTTTATAATTTGACAAAGGATTGGCTGTTTTTAATAATAAGCCTGAATGAATCTTCATTCGATAATAATTATCAGATTCCATTATTGTTCCCTCTTTGCCCTCAAAGATGGTTTTAAATTTTTCGTTTACATCCAGTTTAATTCCACCTTGTCGCTTGTAATTATCCAGATAAGAGAAAAACTTTTCAATTTGTGGAAGCTTAACTGAATCTAATGTAAGGTTTGTTACATATTCTGCCTCACCAGAATAAGTTAAATATAAATTAAGGTAGGATTCGATTCCGAATTCTTCCATAAGAAATAAATTGTACAAAGCAGCAACAGGATAAGTAAGTGAAGCATCTTCGGATAGAAATTCTGCTTTGGTTATGATTGAATTAAAAGGAATGAATTTACTCTTTTGAAGAAAGCATCCAATATCAAGCAGAACATTTCTTCCCAGTCCACCTCTTCCACCAACGGCAGTTGCAAATCCTTCCTGTAAAAATGGAATAGTATAAAGGGGAATATTTTTTAATCTGAAATTAATAAGGAGGTGAGCTATTTCGTGAAAGTGACAGTTGTATGTTGTTATAATTTCATCATAAGCTAAAATATAAATTCCTCTTGTGTTAAAGCCGCTTACCTTTTCAATCTCATCAGCATCTTTGCAAAAAATGTAATTTATTTTTCTTTTCTCAAGCAGCTTTCTTTCTGATTCGGGGACTTTTAATAAATCAAGCATTATATCAACAAAATTATCTAATTGCTGTTTTGAATAATCATTAAATAAAGAAGGATCGCTTAAAAATATTCTGAAGTATTTTGATTCTCTTTCTTCCAAGTTTCTTGTAAAATAAGATGAAGGAGAAATAAGTTTTTCATCTTTAAAGAAAAAATCTTTAGAGTAATTATTCTCGTTAATATTAAAAGTTGCTTTTGTAAAATCATCTTCTAATTGTTCGTACAATATTTGGTAAGTTAATTCTCCCTTCTTTACTTTCTCTTTTACTGTCCCATCAATATCATAAGAAATAAGAAATTTGTTTTCAAATCCTTTATAGGTTATTTCAAATCGGTTAGATTTTTTCAAGTCATTTGGATGAAGATATGAAGATAAATCTGTTTCATCTTTTATCAGAGCATCAAAGAAATTTTTTATTTGTGTTGATTGGGAATTTATCTCAGCGGTTAGAAAGAATAAAACTAAAGTAAGTAGTATGAACATTACAAAACTCCTTAATCTTCAATTTAAAATAAAAATAGTAGGGACAGCATAATATGCTGTCCCTACATGTTACAATTTTATTTTCTTTAATCTAAGGGAATTACTAACAACTGAAACAGAGCTTAAAGACATTGCCAATGCTGCAAAAATTGGATTTAGTAAACCAAATGCTGCGAGTGGAATTCCAATTACATTATAAATAAAAGCCCAGAAAAGATTTTGTTTTATAGTTCTCAAAGTTTGTCTTGATAGTTTTATTGCTTTGACGACATTTCTCAAATCATCATTTATAAGAACAATCTCTGCTGTTTCAATTGCTATATCCGTTCCTTTCCCAATTGCTATTCCAATATCACTTTTAGCCAGGGCAGGAGCATCATTTATTCCGTCTCCTACCATTGCAGTTATTCCATATTCCTGTTGGAATTTTTTAATAGCATTTGATTTCTCTTCAGGGAGAACCTCAGCTTTAAATTCATCAATACCAATTTTTTCTGCAATAGATTTTGCCGATTTAAAATTGTCTCCTGTAATCATTATAGTTTTTATTCCCATCGATTTAATTGAATTGATTGCTTCTATTGAGAACTCTTTTAGCTCATCGTCTATTCCGATTACTCCTTTTAACTGATTATCAACTGCAACATAAACTGAAGTTTTAAAATTATCCGAATTCATTTCAGAATTATTAAGAGGAAAGAGGTCAATATTTTTTTCAAGCATCAGTTTTTTGCTGCCTGAAATAATTTTTTTGGAATCAATAATTCCTTCAACTCCTTTTCCAGTTATACTTAAGAATGATTCCGGTTCAGAAATATTAATCCCTTTTTCTTTTGCAAATTCACAAATTGCCCGACCGATAGGATGTTCAGATTTTCTTTCAAGAGAAGCAGCATACATTAAAAAGTCATCTTCATTTATATCAAAAGTCTTTATTTTGCTTACGACCGGTTTCCCTTCAGTTAATGTTCCTGTTTTATCAAAAACTATTGCTTTCATTTTATGAACTAACTCAAGCACCTGACCATTTTTAATTAAGATGCCATTTTGAGCGCCTTTTCCTGTTCCAACGATTATTGCGATTGGAGTTGCAAGACCAAGGGCGCAAGGACAAGCGATAATTAAGACCGCAACAAAATTTATTAAAGAAGAGTTAAAAGCATTATCTCCGCCAATGAAAAGCCATGCAGCAAATGTAATAACAGCAACTCCTATTACAACAGGAACAAAAATAGACGCTACTTTATCTGCAAGCTGCTGAATAGGAGCTTTTGAAGATTGAGCTTCTTCCACAAGTTTTATAATTTGTCCCAGTACAGAATTATCACCTATGGCAGTAACTTCAAAATCAAATGAGCCGGTCTTGTTTATCGTTCCACCAATTACATTTGAGTTAATATTTTTTTCAACAGGAAAGCTTTCACCTGTAACCATTGATTCATCAACTGCAGAAAATCCCGAAATAATTTTTCCATCCGCGGGAATTCTTCCTCCAGGTTTTACAATAACTATATCGCTGGTTTTCAATTCTTCTATCTTAATAAGTTTTTCTTCATTATTAATTTTTACTAAAGCAGTTTTCGGTTGAAGCTCAATTAATTTTTTAATCTCACTTCCCGTTTTTCTTTTTGCACGATTTTCAATCCACCTCCCGAAAAGAATAAGAGTTATAATTGTTGCAGTCATGTCAAAATAAACATGAGGTATTTCATGATGATTTATTATTTCTGGAAAGAGTATTGCAGCAGCACTGTAAAGAAATGCCGCTCCTGTTCCGATAGCAACAAGAGAATTCATATCGGCTGTAAAGTGTAAAAGGTTTTTCCAGAAAATACTGAAGAATCTTTTTCCTGAAATAAAAACAACAGGAGTAGTAAGGATTAACAATATTTTATTAATGTTTTCCCGGGATAAAGATATAAATTGGGAGAAGCCATCAAACATAATTCCCATATTTAAAATTAAAATAGGAATTGTAAGAATAGCCGAAAGAATTAAATCATTTCTTAAACCTTTTTCATAGTTACTTTCAATATGTTTATCTGAGGATTTTAATTCATTTTTTTTAACATCTGCTTGAAGAGGAGAAATGTCAATCTTATAACCTGCATCTTCCACTACAGATAATATTTTTTTGATGTCAGCTTTTTCAGGATCAAAACCAAACGAGGCTTTTTCAGTTGCAAAGTTTACATTCACATCTTCGATTCCATCTACTTTGCTTAAAGCTTTCTCAATGCGAGCAATGCAGCTTGCGCAAGTCATACCTTCAACGGGCAGAGTAATCCTTTTAAATTCCATTTTTTGATTTTTTAATTCATTCATAATTTAATTCCTAAATGCTTTGGTCGTCCCGACTTGTCCCGCAGAGCGGGATCTCGCAAAACGGTGATTTCGGGATTCTGAACCACCAATGAGATGCTGAAATAAATTCAGCATGACAATAAATCAATTTTCCGAAACTGAGTAACCAGCGTTATTAATTGCTTTCTTTATCTCCTCACTTGTAACTTTAGTTTCATCATATTCAACTTCAGCAGAACCGATTGAAACATCTTTTATCATTAAAGGCAGTCTCATTAATTCTTTTCTTACCGCCATTACGCAATGTCCGCAGGACATTCCCTCAATTTTAATTTTTTCTTTAATCATTTTTTCTTTCTTAAAAAATTTTTTTATAACGATGTAAAAATAGAAAAGACTTCAGGCAGGAGTGTTATATTTAATTAATAATATTGTTCAGAATTTAAACAGGCTATTTTACTTTATCTATCGGCAGGCGCTTTTTTTCTCTAAGTTTTTTGAAATCCGAAGGAGTAAAACCTGTGATTTTTTTGAATTGATTTGAAAGATGCTGAACACTGCTATATCCAAGCTTGTAAGATATTTCGCTAAGTGTTAACTCATTATAAACCAACAGTTCTTTTGCTTTTTCAATTTTCTGGTTAATAAAATATTTCTCAATTGTAATTCCTTCCTTTGAAGAAAAAAGAGAACTGATATGCTGATAGCTCGTATGAAATTTATCAGCAAGATATTTCGAAAGACTAACTTTCTCAAGCATTTCCGGATGATAATAGATAAGATCAATTAAAGCTATTTTAACTTCTTCTATAAGCTTTGCCTGTTTATCCCCGAGCAGTTCAAATCCATTCTCTTCAAGAATTTTATTTATCTCAACCAAATTAATCTCTTTGTTTGAGGATATTTTTACTTCACCAAGTTTAACATCTTCAACCTGGTAACCAATTTTTTCAAGCTCTTCCTTTACAACTCTAATACACCTGTCGCAGACCATATTTTTTATATGTAAAATTTTTGATTCCATTGTTCTAATTCTGAATAAAAAAAACTATTTTTAATTTAATCTGAATTTAAAAATATCAAATAAATAATTAAGGAATTAGTCAATGAAACGGAATCTTTTTCTAAGTATCATCTTACTTCTTTTAAGTTATAATTTATCTGCTCAGAAAAAAGCTTTTACTATTGAAGACTTATATAAAGTTAAAAATGTAGGTTCTCCTGTTATATCTCCAACCGGAAACAAAATAGCTTTCACAGTTACAGATTATAATTTAGAAGAAGGAAAATCAAACAGCGATATTTATATCCTTTTTCCTGATGGTGCTACTGAAAATATTTCAAATAAAGATATGAGCGAAACAAATCCTTTTTGGGTTTCGGATAATGAACTTTATTTTCTTTCCAAGTCACAGGTTTACCGTTATACTTTTAATGATAGAAAAACAGTACAGGTTACTGATTTTGCAACAGGAGTTTCAAACCCTTGTTTAACACCCGATAAAAAATCTATTGTATTTATTTCAGATATTTTTCCGGAATGCGGTGCTGATAATTTCTGCAGCAAAAAATTATCTGAATCTTCTGAAAATGGTCCTGTGCAGGCTTATATGACTGATGAACTGATGTTCAGGCACTGGACTGAATATATTGGAGAAAAGAAAAGCTGTCTTATTTCATACAATATTGAATCGAATTATTATCAGCTGCTTGCAGAAAGTCCTTGGCTATCTGGTAACTTTATGCTTGGCGGAGATATTAAATTCACTATTTCTCCTGATGGAAAAGAAATTTGTTATATGTTTAATCCCGATTTGAATCTTGCTGCTTCAACAAACTCAGATCTTCTTGTGCTTAACATTGCGACACAGAAAACAACCAACCTTACAAAAGAAAATAAAGCATGGGATGGTTATCCTCTTTATTCCCCAAATGGATTTTTTATTGCTTTTAAAATGCAGACAATCGCTGATTATGAAGCCGACAGGTTCAGACTTGCTGTTTATAATAGATCTACAAAAAAAATTGATGTATTAACAGAAGATTTTGATTATACAATTAATGATTTCTGCTGGGGAGAAGATTCTGAAACACTCTATTTTACCACCGATAAAGAAGGTTATTCTCCTCTTCATAGTATAAATATTCATTCAAAAGAAATATCGCCGATGACTGGAAAGCAGTCAATCTTTGGTTTTGATATTACGCCTGATCAAAATACAGTTTACTATTTGGCAAGAGCAGTTCATAAACCAGGAGAATTGTATAGAATTACTAAAGATAATTTAATTCAGCAAATGACTTCAATGAACCAGAAGCTTCTTGATGAAGTTGATGTAAGACCTGCAGAACAGATGTGGGTTGAAGGTGCGGATGGAAAAAAAGTACATGTATTTATCGTTAAGCCCCATAATTTTGATGCAGGCAAAAAATATCCTCTTATTCTTAATGTTCACGGAGGTCCACAATCTCAATGGATGGATTCATTCAGAGGTGATTGGCAGGTTTATCCGGGTTGCGGTTACATTGTAGCTTTTCCAAATCCGCATGGTTCAACAGGATATGGACAAGATTACACTGCTGCAATATCAGGAGATTGGGGAGGAAAAGTTTATGAAGATGTAATGAAAGTAACAGATGCGCTTGAACAGCTTCCTTATGTTGATAAAGAAAGAATCGGAGCAATGGGTTGGTCTTACGGCGGATATATGATGAATTGGTTCCAGGCAAAAACAAAAAGATTTAAATGCCTTGCTTCAATGATGGGAGTTTATGATCTTGAATCAAAGTGGGGTGCTACTGAAGAATTATGGTTTCCAAATTGGGATTTGAAAGGTCAGCCATGGAATTCTGATAACTACCAGAAATTTTCACCCTCAAACTTTGCAAAGGATTTTTCAACACCGACTCTCATAATAACAGGAGAAAAAGATTACAGAGTTCCTTACACGCAAAGCATTCAGTATTTCACAACCCTGCAAACTTTAGGTATAGATTCACGTTTAATAATTTTTAAAAATGATGGTCATTGGCCTGACCACGTAAAATCAATGCCATTGTATTATAATGCGCATCTTGAGTGGTTTAATAAATATCTTGCGGGTGAGCCAGCACCCTATGATTCACATAAGCTAATTTTGAATATGCAGTTTGAAAAAGATTAATTTATAATTGCTGCGAAAGTTGAATTTGTGGATGCCGGAAAAAGTTTTGCTCTTTCGAATGATATATAAGCTTTTAGAAAAAAGTTATAAAAATGTTATACTTTTATTTAAAGAAGTTATTTACTTGAATGAAGTAAAATTTTATTTTTTTAATAAATAATAAAAGTAAAATGAATAGAACCATTATTTATTTTTTCATTTTTTTTACATTTCTATCTAGTTTTTCAGTCTTAAATTTTGCTCAATGCTCAGATGCAGGAGTCTGCCAGCTTGGTCATTTAGCCGACGAAAAAGAGGAGCAACTTAACATTTCTGTAACATATAAAAATGGTTACAGCGGAAAAGAAGATGATGTAAGTTTTAATTCTATCCAGTTAGAAACTACTTATGAATTATTTAATAATAGTACCGTAAAAATTCTTCTTCCTTACAATTTTAAATCCGGTCCCGGAGGAAATGTTAAAGGAATTGGCGATTTAATTATAAGCTGGACTCAAGAATTATTTTCTAATGAAGCTTCTTCATTGAATGCTTCTCTTGGTGCTAAGCTGGCAACCGGAGATGAAAATAAAGAACATTCACTTCCACAGATTTACCAGCCTGGTTTAGGCTCTAATGATTTTATCTTTACTGTTGATTATAATAATAACAACTTTGGTTTTGGCACCGGTTATCAATTAGCCGGAGGAAGAAATGACAAAGAAGGACTAAGATTGAAACGTGGTGATGATTTATTACTAAAAGCTTCCTATCTTTTTTCTTCAGAATATTTCAAAATAATTCCACAACTGATATTCATTAAGCGGCTTTCAAAATCGAGTATTCTGGATATTAATTCACCAGGCGAGAATTTTATTGAAGTTGATAAAAGTGATCAATCTCAGTTTAATCTTCTTGCTTTAGTGCAATATAATTTAAATGAAAATTATGATTTCTTTAGCGAGGTTGCTATTCCTTTATTGAAAAGAGAAGTGAATGTTGATGGATTAACGCGTACTTATACAGTTTCTTTCGGAATGCGATTTATTATCAATTAGTAAATAATGCCTCTCAGCCCGGAGGCCAGTGCATTTGTCTTCCGCCAAGAAGATGAATATGCAGATGAAAAACGGACTGCCCGGCTTTCTCACCATTATTAATAACTAACCTGAAGCCATCGTCAATTTTTAAATCTTTTGCAATCTTATTTGCAGCATCAATCATTTCACCTAAAAGTTCAGAATGCTTTTTGCTATTAAAATTATTTATTCTTGAAATTTCTTCTTTAGGAATTATTATAATATGAACAGGAGCCTGCGGATTTATATCTCTGAAAGCCAGAACTTTATCTGATTCAAAAACAATATCTGCTTTTATTTCCTTATTAATGATTTTTGAAAAGATTGTATCAGCCATAGTTAATCTCCCTTTTCAATTTCATATTTCTTCATTTTATTATAGAGGTGGCTTCTCTGAATATCAAGAGCCTCTGCAGTCTTACTGATATTCCAGTCGTTTTCATTAAGCTGCTTAAGTATAAATGCTCTTTCTGCTTTCTCTTTAAATTCCTGGAAAGAATTGCTTCCTTCAATAATATCATCAATCTTTGATTGACCTGATGCTGCAAGAAATTCTATATCGCTTCTTTTAATCTCTTTTTTATCAATAAGGATCATAATTCTTTCAATAACATTTCTTAATTCACGAATATTTCCTGTCCATGGTAAACTTTGCATAAATAAAATTGCTTCATCTGTGAATTTGACAGCGGGTTTTTTATGCTTTACTGCTATATCATTTGCAAAGTGTTTTATAAGAATCGGAATATCATCAGCTCTTTCACGTAATGGTGGAATATGAATAGGAATTACATTAAGTCTATGATAAAGATCCTCTCTGAAATTTCCTTTCTCAATCTCTTCTTTAATATTTTTATTTGTAGCTGATAGGACTCTCACATCAACTTCAATTTTTTTAGCTCCACCAACTCTCTCAATCCTGCCGCTCTCTAAAGCATGTAGAACTTTTGACTGGGCCTGAAGGCTCATATCGCCGATTTCATCGAGGAATAAAGTCCCTTTGTTGGAAAGTTCAAATCTTCCTATCCTCTGTTGAAAAGCTCCTGTAAAGGAACCTTTTTCATGTCCGAATAATTCTGATTCAATCAATTCATTGGGTATAGCAGCACAGTTGACCTCAATGAAAGGTTTATCTTTTCTCTCGCTTTTAAAATGAATTGCTCTTGCTACAAGCTCTTTACCTGTTCCGTTTTCTCCGGTTATTAAAACTCTAGTTTCAAGCGGTGCAACTCTTTCTATAATTTCAAGAATGTTTGTGATTGCTTTGCTGTTACCGAGAATTTTTCCATCGCCTGCTAACGTTTTTTTAATCTCTTTATTTTCAACAATAAGACTGGATTGTTCAACAGCATTTCTTACACTAATAAGGAGCTTATCGCGATCAATAGGTTTTTCAATAAAATCAAATGCACCAAGCTTTGTTGCTTTTATTGCATTTTCAACACTTCCATGAGCAGAAATAATTATTACAGAAAGATTTGGATTAATTTCTTTTACTTTTTTTAAGACTTCAAAGCCGCTCATCTCGGGCATTTGAATATCAAGAAGAAGTGAAGAATAATTTCCAGATGAAATTTTATTTATTCCTTCCGAAGCTATTATGGAATAATCTACACTATAATTTTCATACTCAAGAATGAATTTTATACTTTCACAAATTTCTTTTTCGTCATCTATAATGATAATTGATTTCATAGCGGATTTCCGAAATAATAAAGCGTTCGCATAACTAAAATTTGAGATGGGAGGATTGATTTATCGTCTTTCAAAAGTTTACCAAAACATTTCCCCAGGAAATTTACCTCCAGGTCACGGTAATCAATTGAAGATTGAACTTTAAAATCCTCCTCAAAAGCCTCTGTAAAATAGCCAATTAGATTTCCGAAATCAAAGGAAAGAGTCGAGTATTCAAGAAAAGCAAAGCCAAAGAAATGAGCAAGTTTATCTTTATCTCCATAATCGTCAGTTGGAGTATCATAAAAAAATCTGATCGGAAGATTTTTGTTTTTCAAATCATAAATTGAATCATCGGCTGATACAAGGGGAAAATTTAGAACAGAATTTATTAAAGGAATTACAATTGGAACTTCTCTATATGGAAGAGTTGCAGCTGATAAAGCAAGCAATGATTCTGAATAATCATTTTTCGTAAATCTTATGGTAAAATTAAAAATAGAATCTACTGAGGATAAGTCTCCCATCTCTTTTCTCAATTGATTGAATTCTCCGGATGCTATGTAAGATGATATTTGATTAACAGCTTTAGATAGATTGCTTTGCTGAGGAAAGGAAATAGAAATGATTAAAGAAAAAAATAAAATGGTTAAAAGCCTCATCGCTCATAAATGACTTTGCCGGTCTTTTGAATTAAATCTGCGAAGCCTTTTTCGACTTCTTTCAGAAAAACAAGATCAAATTTATGGAGTCCAATTATTTCATCAATCTTTTCTTTCAACTCTCTTTTTTCTCTAATGCTAATCTGATTGGTATCAACTGCTATATCATAATCAGAATTGAATGATGCTACTTCCTTTCCTCTTGAACCAAACAAGATCAGTTTTTTAGGATGAAGTTTATCAATCAAAATCTTAACAATGTTATTTAGTCTTTCGTCTTTCATGATTATTATTAGCAATATTATTTAGTGAGGTCACGTCTAAGGAGTCTGTCTCAAAACTGTCATTCCGAACTTGTTTCGGAATCTTTGGATTTGATTTTAAGCAAAATTCAGAACCTGAAACGAGTTCAGGTTGACA
>Ga0154732_1052_pt1 | contig 17844 bp, 18 predicted proteins | sample Rifle2008BG16ft_FD_105740 | JGI IMG/M metagenome (GOLD analysis project Ga0154732, IMG submission 105740) | Ignavibacteria bacterium RBG_16_34_14 | reverse complement strand
TGTTGAAGTAAAAAAACCATCTTGCTTTAACTTAGCTTCTAATCCCATTTAAACCCGCCTTTTTTATATGCATACAGATATCCTAACTCAAGTACGACTAAAAAAATAAACATCGATATAAAAACTGAAATTCCAAATTCATTAAATAATTTTTTGAACTGAATTGCCCACGGATAAATAAAAACTACTTCCAGGTCAAAAACTATAAAGAACATTGCAATTAAATAATACTTTATTGAAATCCTTTCGCTTGTTGTTCCAACCGGTTTCATTCCGCTTTCATAAGTTGAAAGTTTTTCAGCATTCGGTCTTTGAGGACCAAATATTTCAGATGAAAAAACTGCTGCTACTGCAAATATTATTGCAACGCCAAACACAATGAAAATCGGTAGATATTCAAGAATCATATTGGAAAAAATTTATTCATTATTGTTTCAAAATTATCCATAAAATGCCTGATTGTCAATTTAAAGAGGAATAGTTTATAGACGATACCTAAAACCTAAAAAATATGTCATCTTTAAAGAGCATCAATCATTTCAAAACCTATCCCCTGAAGTGTTAACATAAGTGGATAAATTTTTTTGTAAAAATTATTTATATGAGTCTTTGCGATGCAAAATTCTTGCAATAAAGACTATATCATTTATTACATCAAATAAAATCCGATATGAACCTACCCTCATTCTATATGCGTAATCAGATATAACTAAGCGTTTTAGGTTGGAAGTTTGAGGAAAATTTGAAAGGGAATTAATAGAATTTATAATTCTGTTTTTATCTTTTGATGTTATTTTATTTAGATCTTTAATTGCTGAACTTCTTAACTCAATTTTCATTTTTTAGATAAATAATCAGCAAAAGGAATAGAATCCTCTCCCCTTGTTTGTCTAACAAGTGCAAGATCAATCAGGTCTTCAGGAGTTAAATTAAGCTTTTCCAATTTATCCAGAATTTTAACTTTCTTTTGAAGCTTTTCATATTCAGCGATAGAAATGATAACCTTTATGTCTTTACCTTCAGGTGTCCTTATATATTCCATTTCTTCCTTTCTTTTACTATTGACCATAACCTAAAGCGATACTTTCATTTTAAGAAAAAAATTACAGGCTTAAGGGTGAGTTATTTTGAATTGAATCTCACTTGCAATATAATTTTTTATGTTTAATATTTCAAAATTATCCATAAAATGCCTGATTGTCAATTTAAACAACACTACCCCATTCCTCTTATAGACTAATATTTCCACTTTTGAATAAAAATTAAACTCTCTATTTTGCAGATAAATTCATTTGCCTGTTTTCTTTGGTAAAAATGTTCAAAATCATATCTGTTATTTTTCTTTTATCAATAATTTTTTGCGGTTGTGACCGTAAAACTGAATTCGTTGGTGACCCGGGAATTCCTCCTGCAGTTCCTACAGGATTAAGAATTTATTATGCTTCTGATGGAGAAATAGGTATAGAATGGAATTCAAACTCAGAACCTGATGTTAAAGCTTATAATATCTACAGAAGAACAGAATTTACCGAGCCGGTTAAAGTTGCATTTATAAATGATAATTATTTCTTTGATGATTCTTTGGAATACGATACAACTTATTACTACAAAATAACTGCAGTTAATTTATGGGATAGGGAAAGCGATTTCTCCGGTGAAGTTTCTGCAAAGCCAGAGAACAGGTATAATCCTGACAGACCTTTGGGAGTTAGGATAAATGCAAGAAACTGGGAAGGTGAAATTTCAGTTTATCTTTTCTGGTTTCAGAACGAAGAAAGCGATGTTAATGGCTATAATATTTACAGAAGCACCTCAACAGGTTTTACACCGGACAGCAGCAACCTTATTGGCTTTACCAATAGTGCAAACTTCTCCGATACAACTTCTCTCAACTTTTATACAAACTATTATTATAAAATAAGGGCGAAAGACAAAGGAGGATTATTAAGCAATGCGAGTGATGAAGAAAATGATTTGATATTTGAAATACCTGAAGTTATTTTTCCACCAGACAGTTCAACAGTGGAATTTTTTGAAGAGTTTATTATAAAAACTATAGATGTTCCCACTAAATACAGGATAGGTTTGCAGACAAATAAATTCTTTGGTGAAATATGGAACGCCACAATTTCATCAACAATTATAAATGATACACTTAAGATTGATTTTAATCCTCCATCTTTGCAGGTTAATAAAACTTATTACTGGAGGATAGCAACGTATTCATCTAATAGTTCCGATCCCAACAGCATATCAAAATTATTCTCTATAACATTCAGATATTAGTGGAAAAGAGGATTATATATTTTTCTATTGCTATATTTTTTTTGTTGATAAATAATTCTTCTTTTTCACAAAGTTCAACGGACAGCCTGGAGTTTATTTATTTAGTTAAACCACAGAATATTTTATCTACGTCATTTGATAAGTTATTGAACACATATTCCCTTAACTCCGGTCTTATTTTCAATAAAAGCTTTGGTGATTTTAGCTTCAACATTAATGAAAATTTTAATTCCAAGTTTGTAAAGACAGGGCAAAATAATATCAGGGATGAACAAAAAATTTCTTTATCAACTTCATATAAACTTTCTAAAATAATTGGGATTGGTATTTCTGCAGAAAACAGGATCCTTTCAGATGACAGAACAATTGAAATCAATCAAGCTTCAATATCTAATGTTTCATTGTTTACACTTTATTCGCCGCAGCCGGATATGACGTTTTCCCCTTTTATTGGGTATTCCAACAACAGGCAGATTGGTGAAAATGATTATGGATTAATTTACGGTCTTGAAGGAACTGTTAATAATCTTGACATCTCTGATTTTAATCTTACTTCTCAATTAAAATTCAGGAATGAAGATATCTCTCCAAGAAAAAATCTGATAAGATACTTGAGCCTGATAGCTGATAATAGTTTTGATAAAGATGTGGCAAATATTTTCAGTGCAAGATTTATCCAGAATCGGAAAGATTTTTATTTTACAGCCGAACCGCAGATAACAGAAGATTTGGATATTGTAAATAATATTCAGAGCAGAACGGAAACAGGATACTCTGTTGAAGACAGGTTAAGGTTTGGAAATTTTATTGATATCTTTACCTTTGATGCACTTGGTAAAGTTGCATGGAGAGAAATTGACAGAGATACACGTTACAGACCTGTGAATATTAATTCCACTTCTGTTTTTGATACAAAGATAAATGAACTGAGAGTTGAGTTTGAAGCATTAATAAGTTATTACTCAGATTTTTTCTATGGCAGTTTAAGAGGAATTTTTTCTGAACGTGATGAAAAAAATATTACCAAAAATTTTGAAGGCAGTAATCCCTTCTTTTTTGAAGAACGTAAAAGGCAGGAAAGCCAGAAAAATAATAATTCAATAAGAGCATCTTTTACTTTTCTGGGAGGTTTAAATTTTTCAAAAACTGATAAATTAGTTTTTAGTCTTCTTCAGAATAAGTTAAAGTATGATACTCCTGGCGAAGAAAACTTTGATGACAGGGATGAAATTCTTTCAATATTCAGATTGAGATATTCTAAACTCCTTACCCCTTTCTTTGAAGCTTTTATAGGTACAGAAGGAACATACAGCCACATTGTTTATCTATTCTCAGAAAAAAGTTCAAACAATAATATTAACAGGGTTTTAAAGTTTGCCAGCGGTGGAAATTATTTTGGGAAAAATGTAAGCTCATCAAATACGTTTGAAGTCTCTGCAAATTATACGGTTTATGATTTTGAAGACCTCAACCCTAACTATAAAAGTTTTTCTTTCAGACAGTTTACAGCAATTGATTCTTCGACTATCAGAATCTTAAGGAATCTTTCTTTTAATGTTTATGGTTATCTTAAATTTTCTGAACAGGGAGATTTCAAATGGACTTCATTCTCAGAACGGCCGACAAGATTTCTTGAAGAAATTTATGGTGAACCAAAGTTTACCGTCAATATAAATAGAATTAATTTTTCTTTTGGTCTCCGGTATTTTTCACTCAAAACTTTTAATTATGATAAGAGAGAAAAAATCATAGATTCCGATTATCTAAGCAAAGGACCGCTGATGGAAATCTTTATTTTATTAAAAGATATTCTTTATTTGAGAATTTATGGCTGGTATGAATTTATTACCATAAATAGTGCTATTAAACAGAAGCAAACCAACTTTATTATGCAGATGAACTGGAGTTTTTAAAATTGAAATGAAAAATTTTTTTCTTATTTTGAACAGGAAATATTTTCAGGAAAATATTGGCTCAAAATCATTACCAGCTTGAATTAGAAAGTGACCCCAATAATCTTATCACTGTAGAAGAATTTGTAAATTATTTTGCAAAGGACATCGGTGTTGATGAGGATAAAATGAATGGTCTGATGCTTTCTGTTACGGAAGCTACAACCAATGCAATTATCCATGCCAATAAAAATGATCCTTCCAAAAAAGTCACAATCGATGTTTTTGTAGATAATGGATATTTAACAATAAAAGTTAAAGATGAGGGTAAAGGTTTTGATCCTTCCAAAGTTCCCGATCCAACAGCATCGGAAAACCTGCTAAAAGATTCCGGCAGGGGTGTTTATCTTATGCGTGTTTATATGGATGAATTAAAATACAATGTTACACCCACCGGCACAGAAACAATTCTTATTCTAAAAATCAAATAACGAGAAACAAAAATCATTGGTAATCCCTAAGTGAAAGAAGGAATTGATTTATTTTTTTTGATTCCTACTTTCGCGGGAATGACATCTTCACTTTATTTTACTTGTTAAATCCTCAGCTTTTTAATATTAGCTTTTACATCCTCTGCGGATTTCTTCAATGCACTCAATTCCTCCGGCAAAAGCTTAAGTTCAATAATATTTATTACCCCTTCCTTCCCTAATCTAATCGGTACACCACAAAAAACATTTTCCAAACCATATTCTCCATTTAAAAAAACAGAACAGGGCAAAACTCTTTTCTTATTTTTTACAATAGCTTCAACCATTTCAACTGCAGCAGATGAAGGGGCATAATAAGCACTTCCTGTTTTAAGGTAATTTACTATCTCTATTCCCCCATTTCTTGTTCTGTTAACCAGCTTTTCTATTTTATCTTTGCTGAGAAGTTCAGATAGAGGAACTCCGCTAACGGTTGTATATCTAACTAAAGGAACCATTGAATCACCATGTCCCCCTAAAACCATTGCATCAATATCATTTATAGAAATATCCAGTTCTTCAGCAATAAAAGTTCTGAAACGTGCTGTGTCAAGGATTCCCGCCATTCCTATAACGCGGTGTCTTTCAAATCCGCTTACTTTGAAAGCAACGTATGTCATAACATCAAGAGGATTTGAAACTACAATAATTATTGCTTGTGGAGATTGTTCAACAGATTTTTCTGTAACTGATTTTACAATATCTGCATTAGCAATAAGAAGGTCGTCGCGGCTCATTCCTGGTTTACGGGCAAGCCCAGCAGTAATAACAATTAAATCGGAATTTTTAGAGTCGGTATAATTATTTGTTCCTCCAATATGTGAATCAAAAGATTTAATTGGACTGCTTTGAAGTATATCGAGTGCTTTACCTTGAGGAATTCCTTCGAGAACATCAAGAAGAATTATTTCTTCTGCTAATTCTTTTTCTGCAATTCGTTGTGCTGTTGTTGCACCAACATTTCCAGCACCAATAACAGTAATCTTTTTCATTATCCTAAAAATACTTCAAGATCAAGTGTAAGATCAAGTGCAAGTTCTATAAAATTTCTCTTTTCTTCCTTGAACTTACGCTTGAACTTGAACTTAAACTTTGCATCTCGAAGAAGACATTTATATTTTTGATTTGGTATTTTTCTTAAAAATTTCAGGGAGTATAAAATGTCTAGAAAGAAAATAGCTTTAATCGGTGGGGGTCAGATTGGTGGAGTTCTTGCACAATTAGCTGCCTTAAGACAACTTGGTAATGTAGTAATGTTTGATATAGTAGAAGATATGCCGCAAGGGAAAACTCTTGATATAGCAGAAGCTGCAAGGGTTGATGGTTTTGATGTTAATATTACTGGTACAAATGATTATAAAGATATAAAAGATGCTGATCTTGTAATCATTACAGCAGGTTTACCTAGAAAACCAGGAATGAGCCGGGATGATCTTCTTACAACTAATGCAAAGATAATGAAATCCGTTGCTGAGAATGTTAAGCAGTATGCACCAAATTCTATTGTTATCATTATTTCAAATCCGCTCGATGCAATGGTAACATTATTTAAAAAAGTTACCGGATTTCCTTCAAATAAAGTTATTGGGCAAGCAGGAGTTCTCGATTCATCCCGCTTCTCATCCTTTATTGCATGGGAACTTGGAGTATCTGTTAAAGATGTGAACGCAATGGTGCTTGGCGGTCATGGTGATACTATGGTCCCTATTGTAAGATATGCAAATGTAAATGGTATTCCAGCAGTAGAACTGCTTGAAAAGAAATTCGGAGATAAAGCCAAAGCAAAAGAAGTCATGAAAAATATGGTTGAGAGAACCAAAATGGCAGGAGGTGAAGTTATAAAGCTTTTGAAAACGGGTTCTGCTTTTTATTCTCCTGCTTCATCTGCAATTGCAATGGCTGAATCAATCTTATTTGATGAAAAAAGAGTTCTTCCTGTTTGTGCTTATCTTAATGGTGAATTTGGCATTAATGGATATTATGTTGGTGTTCCTGCCGTGCTTGGTTCAAACGGTGTTGAAAAAGTAATCGAGTTTGAATTGGATTCCGAAGAGAAAGCTTTACTTGATAATTCTGTTAATGCAGTTAAAACTTTAGTTGCGGATATGGAGAGATTGGGATTCTAATTAGTTCAATTTCATGTGTAAGTTCAAGATTAAAATTTTAATTTTATTGAACTTACACTTGAACTTAAGCCTGTGGATAAACGCTGATGTAAGTTCTGTTACCTCTTTTCGTTTCAAACTTTACCAATCCATCAGCTAAAGCAAAGAGAGTATCATCTCCACCTTTGCCAACATTTTGTCCCGGATGAAATTTAGTTCCTCTCTGCCTTACAAGAATATTTCCTGCTAAAACATTTTCACCACCGAATCTTTTAACACCGAGACGCTGTGCATTACTGTCTCTTCCATTTCTTGTTGAACCCTGCCCTTTTTTATGTGCCATTATTCAGGCTCCTTCTCTTTTGTTTCTTTTCCTTTGGAAATTTTCATTACTTCAATCCTTGTCAGCAATTGGCGATGTGTGTTGCTTTTCTGGTATCCTGTTCTTCTTTTCTTCTTAAACACAATTACTTTATCATCTTTCAGATGTTCAAGAACTTTAGCAGTAACCTTAGCACCGCTTACAGAAGGGTTTCCAAGCTTGGTTACTTTATCATCGGCTAATAATAAAACTTTATCAAAAGTTACATTAGATTCAAGCTCTTCTTTAAGTCTTGGAACATAGTACCTTCCTTTTTCAGAAACTTTAAACTGCTGACCAGCAATTTCAACAATCGCAACCATTTCTTATCCTCTTTTCTTTAAAATTAGGCTGTAAAGTTATGAAAATGAGAGATACAAATCAATTAAAGATAATGTAAAAATTTTTGGAAAAATCATTCGGTTATACTTCAGTTATAAACCGTTAAAACGGTTGTTGTTCTTATAGTTTTTCCCGTTAACCCACGACTTTAAGTCGTGGATTGATAAACAAAACAATATTTTTTAACCGTTTCAACGGTTTTTTATAAATATAAATTTTAATAGAATCATTGGTTTTAAAATATATTTCAAAGGAAATAATTAAATTTGCTCAAACATTTTTTCAATTTATCTCAGGGGAGAAAAGAAATGACTTCTAAAAAACTCATCGAAGAATTCTTATCAGAGAAGAATATTGCTGTTGTTGGTGTTTCTGGAAACCGTAAAAAGTTTGGTTATGTTATTTACAAAGAACTGAAATCCAAAGGATACAATGTTTATCCTGTTAACCCGAATGCCACTAACGTTGATGGTGAAAAATGTTACCCAAGCCTTTTAGCTTTGAGCGGAAAAGTTGAAACTGCAATTTTGGTTATCACACCTTTTGCAGCAAGAGAAGTTGTTAAGGACGCTTATATTGCAGGAATCAAAAAGATATGGATGCAGCAAGGTTCAGAATCTGAAGAAGCTATAAGTTATTGTAAAGAAGTTGGTATTGATGTTATACACAATGAATGTGTTTTAATGTTTGCAGAACCTGCAGCATTTTTTCATAGAGCACATAGGTGGGTTTGGGGTGTTGTTGGGAAGTTACCGCAATAAAAGTTTTCACTTCTTCAACATAAACGAAAACTCACTCCCAACTCCCAATTCACTTTTAACTTCTATTTTGGAATTGTGGGCTTCTATAATGTGCTTTACAATTGCGAGTCCTAAACCTGTACCGCCGACAGCACGTGAACGGGCTTTATCCACTCTGTAAAATCTTTCAAAGATCCTATTTATATCTTCTGGTGGAATTCCGATTCCTGTATCCCTTATTATAATTTTTCCATACTTCGGCTCCTCTTCAATAAGAACTTCAACTTTTCCCTTTTCTGTATATTTTATTGCATTTGTAATAAGGTTTATAAATACCTGCTTCAAACGGTTTTTATCTCCAAACAACTGCAGTCCTTCTTTTGCAGGATGGTAAATCAGTTCTATCCCTTTTTCCTGAGCTATGGGCATCATTTCATGGGTTATCTGGCCGAAGTAATCATTAATATTAAAATACCTGTAACTCATTCTCATCTCACCGGACTCAATCATCGAGATATCTATAAGATCATTAAGCAGGTTGCTGAGATTTATAGTATGCTGGTTTGCTTTATCCAAAAAGTTTTTATTTACTTTCTCATCATCTATTGCACCATTAAGTAATGTTTCAATATAACCTTGTATGGCAAAGATGGGCGTTCTTAATTCGTGAGAAACGTTTGCAAGGAATTCAGTTCGCATCCTTTCAAGTCTTTTGAGATATTCAATATCGTTCCTTTCCTTCTCAAACATCTGCTTAATTTCTTCCTGCAGAGAACGGAGGTTTTCTTTCAGCTTAATTTCCTCCGCCTGGTTAAATGTATTATTGCGTATTCCTAAAATAACTGATTCAATTGCCTTCAATTCCCTGTTGCGTTTGTAACCGATAAAATTCAGAAATATCAAACCAAAAAGTAAGATAAGTGCAATGACTGTGATTAAGATAATTTTATTTTCAACAATGAAGAAAAGAAGGAAAATAAGGATGGTAACAAAGAATAAAAATTCTTTAAGATAAACTTTAGTAGAAGAAAGATTTGTTTTTACTTCATTCCACACTTTTGAAGCGATAACCTACCCCTTTAACTGTTTCTATCAGGTTTGAAAATTTATCAAGCTTCTCTCTAATCTTTCTTATATGAACATCTACTGTACGATCAACAACATAAACATTTGGACCCCAAACATCCTTCAGCAAAACTTCCCTGCTGAAAACTCTACCCGGATTATTTGCAAGATAATAGAGAACTTCAAACTCTTTACGCGGAAAGACTTTCAGCTTCCCATTAATCGTGATTTCATATTTGTCTCTGTCAATCTGAAGAGGTCCCGTTTTTATTTTTGTCGGAGCAGTTTTTACTTCAGATTTCTCAACACTTCTTAAATTTGCTTTAACGCGTGCAATCAATTTCTTTGGCGAAATAGGTTTCTGAATATAATCGCTTGCACCAAGCTCAAGTCCTTTTATTTCATCAACTTCACCTGATTTCGCAGTAAGGAAAATTATCGGTGTCTGTTCAAAACCATCCATATTTCTTATCCTTCTGCAGACTTCAAAGCCATCCATTTTGGGCATCATAATATCCAGTATTATAAGATCAGGATTTTCTTTAATCTTATTTAAAGTTTCCATTCCATCATAAGCTGTGATTACATTAAAACCTTCCTGCTTAAGGTTATACTGAAGGAATTCAACTATATCTTTTTCATCATCAACGAGTAATATCTTTTTCACATCAATTAAATTTTAATTTCTGTTTTTTGTTTTGATGATTGATACATTGCATCAACTACTTTCATTCTCAATAATGCTTCGTCTCCTGATGAGAAGACAGGGTTCAATCCCCTCACGGCGCCAATAAAACTTTTCAATTCATTCTGGTAGGATTTTTTAAAAGCAGTTAAAGCACTCTCAGTTTGCGGGGGCGTAAGATCAATGAACTGATCTTCAATCTTTTTATAAATTCTGAAAGGATTAAGTGAAGCAGTCCCTTTTGTTCCATAAACAATAAGGTTGAATATATCTTTTTCAACCTGCAGAGACCAGCTTGTTTCAATATTAATAACTGAGGAGTTTTTGCATCTTAAGAAACTTAAGGCAGTATCCTCAACATTTTTTGTATTCTGATAAAAACATTGTACTGTAACCGATTCAACAGGAGGATAAGCAAGCAGCCAGAGAGACAGATCGAGAAGTGAAATACTAAGATCAATAATAACTCCTCCGCCGGATTCTTCCTTTGTGGTAAACCATTTCTGAACACTGCTTTGTCTTCTTACCCATGAGCATTTAACATAAAAAGGTTCACCAATTTCGCCGGAGTTTAAAATACTTCTCAACAGCATTGCATCCGGACGGTAACGCAGATTCATTCCAACCATTATTTTCTTTTTATTTCTCCTGGCTGTATCAATAATTGGTTTTGCTTCACTGTAAGTGCGAGCCAAAGGTTTCTCTACGAGTATATCTTTCTTAGCTTTAAGACATGCAATAGCCACTTCTTTATGTGTACTTGTAGGTGTTGCAATAACTACAGCTTCAATGTCACTCTTTTTAAGAAACTCATTATAATCTGTGTATCGCTCCTGTATGTTAAATTTATCTGCAATTGTATTAAGACGGTTTTTATTTATCTCTGCAACAGAAGTTACAACTGCATTATTCATTTTGGTAAGATTAGGAAGATGCACAAGCTGTGCAATTCCACCTAAACCTATTATGCCAATTTTTGTTTTCTCCATTAAACTGCTATTTCGTGGTTAATTGTTTTTTTACCGCTGAATATTTTAATTTTTTTAACTATTCCTTCGGGATCAATCTCCAGTAAATGATGAAGTTCTGTTTGTGTTCCATGATCAACAAAGTAATCAGGAAGACCAATTCGGAGAACATCATTCTTATAATTTTGCTCAGCAAAGTATTCAATAACACCGCTTCCAAAACCTCCTATAAGAGTGCTTTCCTCAAGAGTTACAATTTTTTTATGTCTCTGTGCAACATTATCAAGCATTTCATAATCGAGAGGTTTAACAAATCTCATATTAATTATTTCACAATGAATTCCTTCTGCTTCAAGTCTTTCGGCAGCTTTATGTGCATACTCAACCATTGCTCCTATTGCAAGCAGTACAACATCGTTGCCATTTTTCAGTTTTTCACTTTTCCCTATTCCAATAAGATCAAAATCATGTTTTAAAGGAACTCCAAGTGCAGAACCGCGTGGATATCTTAAAGCAATTGGTCCATTTTTATACTTAATAGCTGTATAAACCATGTCTCTTAATTCAGATTCATCTTTGGGAGCCATAATAACCATACCAGGTACAAGTCTTAAGTATGTAAGATCAAATGCGCCGTGATGAGTAGGTCCATCTGCGCCCACCAAACCTGCACGATCAAGAACAAATACAACATGAAGATGCTGGAGACTTACATCATGAATTATCTGATCAAAAGCTCTCTGAAGAAATGTTGAATAAATTGCAACAACTGGAATTATTCCCTGAGTTGCCAATCCTGCAGCAAAAGTTATAGCATGCTCTTCAGCAATCCCTACATCAAAATAATTTTTAGGAAAATGTTCTTTAAGAATATCAAGACCGGTTCCGTCGGGCATTGCGCCTGTTATTCCAACTACATCAGGATTATTTTTTACAATATCAACAAGAGCTTCTCCAAAAATTTTTGTATAAGACGGCGCTGAACTTTTTGATTTATGAGCTTTACCTGTCAGCTTATCAAACGGAGTAGATGCATGAAGTCTTTGAATATGTCCTTCTGCTGGCTTATAGCCTTTTCCTTTTTGAGAAATTGTATGAACAAGTATAGGTCCTTTTAAATCCTTAACCTGTTCAAATATTTTCAAAAGCTGATGAAGATTATGTCCGTTTATCGGACCAAAATATCTAAATCCTAAAGCTTCAAATAACATTCCCGGTGTAATAACAGATTTAATTCCTCCTTCAATTCTTGCAGCAATTTTTCTAAGTCTGTCACCAAACTGATCAAGCTTTCCGGTAAGATCCCAGATCTGTCCTTTAAATTTATTATAGTCCGGATGAGCAATCATTTCTGTAAAGTAGTTAGATAACTGCCAGACATTAGGAGCGATAGACATCCTGTTATCATTCAAAACAACTATGAGATCAGTTTTAATTAATCCGGAATTATTCATTGCTTCGTAGGCCATACCTCCGGTCATTGCACCATCACCAATTACAGCAACAACTTTTTTATTCTCTTTATTTATATCGCGTGCTACAGCCATTCCCAATGCAGCAGAAATTGAAGTTGACGCATGACCTGCACCAAAAGTATCGTACTCGCTTTCTGACCTTTTAAGAAAACCACTTATACCATTAAGCTGTCTTATTGTTTTAAGTTCATCTTTTCTTCCTGTAAGAATTTTATGAGGGTAAGCCTGGTGGCCTGTATCCCAAACTAAAAGATCATTTGGTGTATTAAAAACTTTATGTAATGCAACTGTAAGCTCAACCGCTCCAAGCCCGCCTCCGAAATGACCACCAACCTCGGAAATGACGTCTATCATATAGTTGCGTAAATCGGAACACAATTTTTTTAATTCAGCAAATTCAAGCTTCCTAAGATCGGATGGATAATTTATTTTTGATAATATTTCATACTTGATGGGATCAACCATTATATAACCTCAAACTATTATTCATCGAATAAATCTTCTCCAGTTGAAATATTCTCAACTTTTTTCTTCAATTCAGTAATTTTTAACTCTGCATTTTTTAATGAAGTAAGACATTCACGCGAAAGGTTAATTCCTTCCTCATACAACTGCAAGGCATCTTCAAGTCCTATATCATCACTTTCAAGAAGGTTAGCAATTTCTTCCAGACGGGAAAGACATTTTTCAAAATTTTTATTATTCTTTTTGCTCATTTAAATCTGAGTGAAATATCCTTATAAAGATAACTATTTTTTCTTAAAGACAGTCAATTCATCATCGTAGAATTTCAAAACCGCAGGGTTATCAGAATTAAAATTGGTTGAACGCGTTACAAATTTAGAATCCTGCTTAACCAATACAAAACCTTTTTTCAACGTTTTTTGTATGTCATTATTTTCAATTATTCTATTTAACAGATTCACTTTGCTGATTCTTAATTTTATATTATTGTCAAATCCTCTGATTAATTTATGTGAAAGATTATCGAGATATTGGGACTTCCTCCTGACCATATCAAGCGGGAGCCTGAATCCATAAGAAGATAAAATTCTTATAAGATTTCTTTTTAATTCAACACACTTATCAGAAACCGAATTTGATGCTGATTCATAAAAATTTTCCAAATAAGAAATTAAATCTTCCTTTTTAGGAGTAGCAATTTCCATTGCTGCAGATGGAGTTGGTGCTCTTAAATCCGCAGCAAAATCAGCAATTGTAAAATCAATTTCATGTCCAACTCCAGATATAACAGGAATTTTTGATTTGAAGATTTCTCTTACAACTATTTCCTCATTAAAAGCCCAAAGGTCTTCAATCGAGCCGCCGCCGCGTGCAACAATTATAACATCCACGTCATCTCTTCTATTTAACAATCTTAATGAATGAACTATACTTTCTGCTGCACCAGCTCCCTGAACTTTTGCAGGAGCAATTAAAAGCTCAGCAAGAGGATATCTTCTCTGAGCAATGCTGATCATATCCTTTAAAGCTGCACTATCTGTTGCTGTAACTATTCCAATCTTTTCAGGAAATCTCGGAATAGGTTTTTTATGTTCAATATTAAACAAACCTTCAGAAGAAAGCTTTTGTTTCAATAATTCAAAAGCAGCCTGCAACTCACCTTCACCTGAAGGTTTCATTGAACGGACATCAAGCTGATAATTCCCTTTTGGAGGATAGAGAGTAACTTTACCATTAACAACTACTTTCATTCCATCCTGTGGAGTGAAAAAGACAAAGTTGTTGAACCCTTTCCACATTGTACAGTAAAGAACTGCATTTGAATCTTTTATACTAAAATACCAATGCCCGCTGATATGTTGCCTGAAATTTGAAATTTCACCAATTACAGAAACGAAAGAAAAATTCTCTTCAAGTGATTGTTTAATCTGGTTTGTTAGTTCAGATACGGTTAAAATTTCAGGTGTAAACATCTCTTAATGAAAAATGTAATTAGTTGTTCGCCATTTGTTTCAAACTTATTATCATTATACATAAGTATGAATGTATGGCTGCATGATTGCATGGCTTCTGTTCATCTATGCATCCATGCAATCATTTTGTTATTAGTTCGTTCATATCCTGAACTTGCATTTGACCTCTTTTTAAAACTTTACACTAAACCCAAGAGTTGGAATTATAGGGAACATATTTGTTGTTTCTCTTCCAAGTTTTAAATCTTTTGTAACAAAATTATCATAACCAATAATATTTTTCCTGTTATAAACATTAATAATATCAAGATAAAAAGCCCAGTCAAGATCCCAGTAATCCGCATATACTGTTAAGCGAATATCCAGACGATGATATGGAGGTTTATGCCCACTCAACCTGTTGTTTCCAAAATCAACATCATAAACAACTTCCTGCTGACTCTCAGGTAAGCCGGAGCTTTTTCTTGTGGCAATTACGGGAGTTTCAGGTTTACCATCCAAATCCTGATCAGCAAGTATAATTCTTGGTTTAATACCTATTGCTTCATTAAAAGGAAAACCTGAACCATACTGCCATCTAAGCCCGGCATCAAGCCAGGAATTAATTTTATATTGCAGAACAACATTTACAGTGTGTCTTTGATCGAACCGGAATGGAATTTCCCTGTTGTATTCTACTCTATCTGTAAATGCAAGTGAATAGGAAATCCAGCCGGAAAAACGATTTTCCCTATAAATATTTTTTTTCTCCAGAAAAAATTCTAACCCATAAGCTTCTCCAACGGCGGCATTAACAGGAATTTGTGTCAAAGAATCTCCTGGTACTGTTACAGGATTTGTCCATCCTGATCTGTATCGTGGATCTCTTCCGGGAACTTGTTCTGTAACATATTTCCTTCCTGTAACTTGCTGCTGAACTATTAAATCAGTAAAATCTTTATAATATCCTTCAGCCCGTATTCTCCATTCATTTGTAAGCCAGCGTTCAATTCCAAAAACATAATGGATTGATCTTTCTGCGTCAAGATCATCCGTATATTTTTCATTAAGATCAAACAAAGTGTTTTGGTCCCACTGTTTCTCATAACCTGGAGATTGGAAATACATCCCCCAAACAGCTCTTAATGTTGTAAGATCATCAATTGCATAAGAGAAAGAAACTCTTGGAGCTAAGTATGCTTTATTAAGAAGATCATAATAATCAAATCTTAGGCTTGGCTGAAAATAAAGACGCTCACCTATTGTAAACCTGTTTTGAATATAAGATCTGTATCGGTTAAAATATTTTATATCTTTTATATCATCCAGTACAACTCTGAATTGAGGACGCGTTCTAATGACCGCATCAAGCTCGGGATCAAGATCAAACTGAAAATCAATTTCTGTTTTCATAAAATCAACACCGGCACCTGCTTCAAATAAATTTTTGCCCCATAAGTAAGTTAATTTATCATCAACAGAATATTTTGTAAAACCAAAAACAGCATTAAACTTAAACCCAAGAAGATAAGGAGAAAGAGTATCCGGAACTGCATTTTCAAATGCGTCTCTCTGAAGCGAAGGATCTAAAATTTCAGAATCGAAATCTGTTGTGCCACTGTTGTTATACCATGAAACAATAACTTTATTAAAAAGATTTTCATCAGGAGCATAATGCCAGGCTAATCCGAGCACATCATTTCTTGTTATATTATAAACACCAACGCTATCGGGAGTTTCTCTCTTTTTCCCGCTTATAATATCAACTCCATCACGAGAATAAATTCCATTCAGTAAAAACTTATGACCGGAGTAAGGACCTATTGCTATTTTTCCCTGTATATCATAAAAATTGGGGAATGATGTATTCTCGTCAACTAATCCGGCATTTTTTACGAAAGGTTCAATTATTAAATCGTAATAGGTTCTTCTTGAATTAAGCAGCCAGCTTCCTTTAAGATTTAAAGGATTTTTCCCTTCAAGAACAATATTTGCATCAACAATGGAAGCATTAACACTTCCTGAAAAATAATTTTTTGTCGTCCCTTCTCTATTCGTAACATCGAGAACAGCAGAAAGTCTGTCTCCATATTTTGCAGGAAATCCGCCAGTTATAAGGTTAATATCAGAAACGGCATCAGGATTGAACATACTGATTACACCATAAAGCCGGTAAGGATTGAACACTTCAATATCATCCATAATAATCAGGTTTTGATCAGGACCGCTGCCTCTTATAATTAATTGGGATGAAAAATCATTTGGTGCAAGAACTCCCGGAAGAGACTGCAATGTTCGTAAAACATCTTCACCAGCTCCGGGAATTATTTTTGCATCATGCGGATTAAGATCAATCAAGCTTGTTCTTGTATCTTCCTGATCCTGGAAGTGAGAACCATAAATTTCTACTGTTCCTACTTCAATTGCCTTCTGTCGTAATTCAACATTTAACTCAGTAGTTTTGTTTCTTTCAATGTTCACGTCTATTGTTTTAGTTTCATAACCCACAGCACTAAACCTTATTTTATATTTTCCAGCAGGAATATTTTTTACCTCAAAAGAACCATCATCCTCACTACTCGTACCGTATGAATTTTCCAACAAAACAATATTAACAAAATGTAGAGGGTTTGTGCCATCTGTAATTTTACCTTTTAATGCACCTTTTTGAGCAAATAAAATGGTAGAGTTTGCAATTAGCAGGAGAATTAAAATCCTTATTGTGTAGTTAAAATTTTTCATTGTTCTATACAAATATAGAATTAATATCATTTCAATTTTCTATAAAAATATTGGGTATCAATAAAATTGAAAGTTTATAAACCGTTAAAATGGTTCATTATTCTTCATTTTACATTTTAAAAAAAAAGCATAAAAATAAAACACCGTTTCAACGGTTTTTAGGATTTGATGATTATTAAAAATAAAATGAGAAGAAACTGGAATAGAGCCCCAAAGATATTTCATGAAAATTACTTTCAGATTCCCCTGGTTTAAAATTGAATCTGTAACGTGTGTAAACTGTAAATGTATTGAAGATCTTAAACCATCCGATGCTTAATTCGGGACTAATGCCATTGAAACCTTTGAAGTTAGTAAATCCGTTGATCCCCGGAGAGACATATTGAATGCCGGGAGTTTCAATAAAATGTTTATAACCAAGCCGTAAGAAATTTTTATAAGGTGCGTTGAAGATATGTGAATACTCTGCTGAAATGTAACCCGAAGGATAACGGTAGCTTCCACGAAATGTAAATAGAGCAATCTCTTTAGTTAAGCTGAAATAATTTTCTTCTTCAGTTATAACGAGAACAGGATGAGGCAGAAGAAAAACTGTACCTGCGAATAAACAGAGCAGGATAAAGTTTGATTCCCCTTCCATTTGAATTTCTTCCTGAAGCTCAAATTCATATCTTTCACTTCTGTTAGTTTTGCCCAAAGAATCTTCAACAAATATAACATAAGAAACATTTTGGGTT
>Ga0154732_1132_pt2 | contig 18005 bp, 12 predicted proteins | sample Rifle2008BG16ft_FD_105740 | JGI IMG/M metagenome (GOLD analysis project Ga0154732, IMG submission 105740) | Ignavibacteria bacterium RBG_16_34_14 | reverse complement strand
CGAAGGTGTGTCATGTCAAAAGAGATAACGGAAATTCAAAAAAAAATTCTTGATTTTCTAATAGAGCAAAAAACCGGCAGAGGCTTTCCGCCAACTCTTGCGGATATTGCGCAGCATTTTGGCTACAGGAACCGGGCAACAGTCCAGCAGCATTTGCAGGCTCTTGATAGAAAAGGATTTATTAAAAAGAATCCGAAACTCTCAAGAGGAATTGAGCTTACACTTGAGGATAAATTTTTTATACCTCGCCCGGTTTTAGGTGAAGTTGCAGCAGGCAACCCTCTTACTATTTATCCAGATGCAATTGATACTGTTTCACTTCCATCCATCGCAAGAATGCCGAAAGATTCTTTTCTTTTAAGAGTGAAAGGAAACAGTCTGAAGGATGCATATATCTTTAACGGAGACATTATAATTGTGAATCCCAACCTTGAGCCGCGCAACGGACAGATAGTCGCTGCCATTCTTGATGATGCAGCAGTCGTTAAAAGATTTTATAAAAAGAAAAACGAAATTGAACTTCTTTCTGAAAACCCGGAATTCAAACCGATAGTGATAGATAAAAAATACCCATCATTCAGGATTGTGGGAATTGTTGTTGGCGTTTACAGAAGTATGGATAAGAAAGCAGGATAGAAAAATTATTATATTTAATTATAAAATTAAAAATTATGGAGGCATAAAATGAACTTAAATCCAAATAGTATTGAGGCTTTTGATGATGGATTATATATTTCAGAAGTTGGACCTTGGGCGGAAAATAAATATGAAATTTTGCATCACTATAGTCACATGTTTTCAACAGGTATGAAAAATCTTTTCAATCAAAGAATCTATATAGATTTATTTTCTTCGGCAGGAATTGCCAACATTCGAAATTCAAATAGATTTGTTTTAACTTCTTCACTTATTGCACTAAATCTTCCTGATCCATATGATCATTATGTTTATTGTGATATAGATGAAAAATGCATTTCAGCATTATCACAAAGAGTTGAAAGATATTTCCCCGGCAAAAAAGCAAATTATATTAAAGGAGATTGTAATGAAAAAGTGAATGAAATATTATCTTTTTTACCTAAACCTTCGAAGTCGAATACAGTATTAACTTTTTGTGTCGTTGATCCTTATAATCTAGGAATCAACTTTAACACAATGAGAACATTAAATAAATACCGTATGGATTTTCTCGTTCTCCTATCCTGGATGGATGCCAATAGAAATGAGTATATTTATATCAAACCTGAAGAAAAACGAATTGATGACTTTTTGGGTGATATTGAGTGGAGGAAGAAATGGATAGCGCTGAAAAAGGAGAATTATGATTTCCGAAAGTTTTTAGCTGAAGAGTTTGTGAATCGGATGATGACCTTAGGATATCCTGATACAGCTTTTAAAACAATGTTTGAAATCAGATCAACAGCAAAAAATTTATCTCTATATCATTTAGCTTTCTTTTCGAAAGATCAAAAAGGATATAAATTTTGGAATGATGCCAGATTCGGTGGACCAAGTCAAACTTCTTTTAGATTTGAGGAATAACAATGGCTAATAAATCAAGTATAGAATGGACAGAATCAACCTGGAATCCAGTTACTGGCTGCAACAAAATTAGCCCGGGTTGTAAAAATTGTTATGCTGAAAGAATGGCTAAGAGACTTCAGAGAATAGGAGTTGAACGATACAAGAATGCATTTGAGCTGACGATGCATCCCGATGTATTAGAAGTTCCTCTTTCATGGAAAACACCGAAAGCAATTTTTGTAAATTCGATGAGCGATCTCTTTCATGAAAAGATACCTTTAACTTTTATTCAGGATACATTTGATGTTATGAGAAAGGCTCATTGGCATACCTTTCAGATACTCACAAAAAGATCGGAAAGATTAAAGTTGCTTGCACCCGTGATAGAATGGCCTAAAAATGTTTGGATGGGTGTAAGTGTGGAATCGCAGAAGTACATTAATCGAATAGATGATTTGAGGACAGTGCCTTCGGCAGTAAGATTTCTTTCAGTAGAACCATTGCTCAACAGAATTGATAAAATGGACTTGAGAAATATTGATTGGGTAATCGTTGGAGGAGAATCGGGACCAAAAGCCCGCAGGTTAGAACAGGAATGGGTAATACATATAAAAAATATTTGTGAAAAACATGGAGTTCCTTTCTTCTTTAAGCAATGGGGTGGTACGAGAAAGCACAAAACCGGAAGAAGTTTATTAGGCAGAACATGGGATAATATGCCTATACCAAAAAATCCACGAAGAAGAAGAGCTTCTTTAAAATACTAAGTTCTATTTAACTGCACCGGAAAACCCTACGCCAATATTTTAAATTCTCTTACAGAAATGCTTGCAAATATCTCTTCTAAAGATTTAGATCTCTTATACAACTATAACGTCTCCCCTCTTCCCATACATCTTTACCAAAATATTCCGCGGGAGGAGAAGGGAATCCCGTTTGATATTTTCAATTATGAATTTCTTTTTAATGATTCTGAAACTGTCAGCTTAATCAGGAATGGTTTAACTATTGGCTGCTTTTATATAGAATCTCCCGGGATGCGTTCGCTGCTGAAGAGACTTGATGTTTCAACCTTTGAAATGCTTACTGCGGCAAGCTCAATAATTCGTCCCGGCGTTGCAGAAAGCGGAATGATGCAGGAATTTATTGCACGCCATAAAGATCCCTCAAGAAGAAAATATCTTCTCCCAAAAATGGAAGAAGTACTTGGAGAAACTTACGGTGTTATGATTTACCAGGAAGATGTAATAAAAGTAGCCCACCACATTGCAGGCTTAACTCTTGAAGAAGCCGACGTTCTGAGAAGGGCGATGAGCGGAAAAATGCGTTCTCACCAGGCAATGCAATTAATAATAAACAGATTTTTTGAATCGTGTAACGCAAAAAAAATATCTCCCGAAATATCAAAAGAGTTGTGGCGGCAGATAGAATCTTTTGCAGGATATTCCTTCTGCAAAGCACACAGTGCAAGCTTTGCTTTGCTTTCTTACCAGGTTGCTTATTTAAAGACTCACTTCCCTGCTGAGTTTATAGCGTGTGTGCTGAACAATGGCGGCGGCTTTTATTCAAGTGCTGTTTATGTACAGGAAGCAAAACGTATCGGAATAAAAGTTCTTCTTCCCTGTATAAATGAAAGCGAGTTTGGGTATAGAGGAAAGAATAAAGAGATACGCATCGGGCTTATGGCTGTAAAACATCTTTCTTCCACATCTATACAAACAATACTTGAGCAGACGAAAAAATATGGTAAGTATGTTTCTCTCGCTGATTTTATTGTAAGAACAAAGCTGGGAATAAAAGAAACTCAACTGCTTATAAAATGCGGCGCAATGGATTGTTTTAGAGAAACACGCTGCACTCTCTTAAGGTTAGCAGATGTTTACTTCAATAAATTTAAAATGCTGGAAGAAGGATACAACGATCTTTTTATGAACGTCCGCCTTTGGCGGATTGAACTTGAGAAAGCCGTAGTTACAAAAAAAGATTTTTCAATTGAAGAAAAATGTATTGCTGAATATGAATCTTTTGACTATATGGTTACAAAACATCCGCTGGAGTTTTTTACTGAATACAATGAAAAATTCTCTTTAATTCCTTCAGAGCAAATGACAAAATACCCCGGCAGAAAAATTAAAATGATCGGCTGGTATATGTCATCTAAAAGAATAAGGACTAAAAAGGGAGATATAATGAAGTTCCTGTCTCTCGAAGATTTAACCGGCACCTATGAAGCCGTGATCTTTCCCCGTGCTTATTCAAGAGTTGCCGAAAAAACTCTTGCAATGGGACCATACATAGTTGAAGGAAGAGTTGATGCTGAAAATTCTAATAACATAATAGTTGAAAATCTTGAAATACTTTCCAACGAAAAAGTTAAGCTTGAATCCTACAATGACAGTGCCGAAAAATATTATGTCCCAAATGATGAAGGTTTAAAGGAAGCAGATATTTATTATTCAACTTCGCTGAATGTGGAGAAACTTAGAACTGCTTATGCAGGGTAATTTATGATTCCTCTCCACATCCACTCCAATTATTCTTTGCTTGAAGGTGTTATAACCTTAGATGAAATAATCGAGAAGGCAGTAAACTATCAGCTTGGTGCTGTTGCTCTTACAGATACAAACGGAATGTACGGACTTATTTCTTTCTACAAAAAAGCAAAAGAGAAAGGAATAAAACCAATCTTAGGCACTTATATAGATGAACCCGACAACCTGCCTGACAGCGGCCGTCATTCTGAATTGACCGAAGGTCATCTTGAACCTGTCTTGCCGGCAGGCAGGTTTATTTCAGGATCTAAGGGTGTGAGTGGTTATAAAGAGACCCTGAAACAAGTTCAGGGTGACACGAAGAAAATCTACGCTCTTTTTCTCGCAAAAAATTTTGATGGATATTCGGACATCTGTAGGATAATTACAGCAAGAAAACTAAAAGATGATTTCTCTTTATTCAGACTTTTGCAGAATGAATTCCCAAATCTCTTTATCTTAACTAATTCGATTGAACTTCTTCAAAGCATTCCTCCCTATCAAAATATTTATGCTGAATTAATCATAACTGATTCACATAAATTCAATTCAAGAAAATTATTTGAAGCAGCTAAAGCAAAAAATATTAAGTATGTAATTACAAACCCGGTTTATTTTTCAGAACCAGAAGATCACCTGCTTCACAGGGTTGTTACTGCAATAAAAAACAGGGATACCTTTGAAAACCTTGCTGAAGATTCACTTGTAGATAAAGAATTTTACTTTAAGCCTCCCTCTTCATTTAATCATCCCGCCTTGCGGGATAAAATACCTGAAGCATTTGCAAACATAAATTTTATTGCAAATGAGTGTAATGTTGATCTTGGTTTAGGTAAATATAAAATACCTGATTTTCCTGAAGAAAAAAATTCTTACTCAACATTATGGCAATACGCATGTGAAGGTCTTGAGAAAAGATACGGCAAAGCAGCAGCCAGTATTAAAAGCAGACTTGAAGAAGAGCTGCAGGTTATAGATGAGCTGAAACTTGCAGATTATTTTCTAATCGTTAACGATATTTTCCTTGAAGCAAAAAGAAGAGGGATGATGACTCTTACCAGAGGCTCCGCAGCAAACAGCCTTGTTTGTTACTGCCTCGGTTTAACAGAAGTTGACCCTGTAAGACATAATTTTTATTTCACAAGATTTCTAAACAAGAGCCGTTCTTCTTTACCTGATATTGATATTGATTTCAGCTGGAAAGAGAGAGATGAAATTGTGCAGTATGTTTTTAAAAAATATGGATACAGCAGAGTTGCTTTCATCTCAACACACGTTACTATAAAAGCACGTTCAGCATTCAGAGAAACAGCAAAAGTATTCGGGTTTTCCGATGAGGAAATTTCCAAACTCAGCAAATACATTCCCTGGACGGATGCAAGAAATCTTCCGGATATTTCCAAACGTTTCCCGGAATCAAGATCACTTAATTTTGATGATGAGCCATGGAAAAGCATAATTAATATTGCAACAAGACTTGCAAATTTTCCGCGGCATCTAAGCATTCATCCGGGAGGAATAGTTATTACTCCTTTGCCAATTACAACTTATACCGCACTTGAGTACGCAAAGAATAAAGGAGTAGGTTTAATTATTACACAGCCTGATATGTACGGAGTAGAAGATCTTGGCCTTGTAAAAATAGATTTGCTGAGCCAGAGATCATTGGGAGTGCTGAGAGATTCAATTCAGCAGATAAAAGATAACAGTTATTTTGTTCCTCAGCCAGGCTTACTGGAGCAGCAGCATGTTTAATCCAACTGCTACAAGTATTATAGGTATTCTGAAAAATCTTAGTTGATCCATACCTGAATGATCTACAACAGGTGGGGCAAATAAATCTCTGCCTCTTGTTACATTCATAAACATTTCCCTGGTATTGTAAAATATAACGCCGCTTAAAAGAGTGCTGAGAGCTGCTTTAAGCCAGTTAATTTTGCCATCATCATAAGAATAAAGAGCAATGTTAAATCCAAGACCAACTGAACTTATATTAGATAAAAACTGGTATCTGTGCCAGGCATTGTTATATTTTTCGCTTGAAGGATCTCTTCTTATTCCCCTGTATTTATCTTCTAATTTCATTCCTTCTTTTGTACCGTCAAGGGCGCCAAAAACAAATGCGCTGGTTACATAATAGATGGGCGAAGTTTGTGCATGTAAAGAGGATATGAGAAAAAATAATACACAGATTAAACTAAATACTTTTAGCATAGTAGTCCCTTAAAAAATTATTATTCAGGATGTTTTATTAATGACTCACTTCAATATCACCAGATAATAAAATTGCCTCTCTACTAAACTGATGATTCTTTTTCTTTTATATTACCCTCAAGATAAACACTGTGTGTCTATCTTAATGTTGTTACAATCAAGTATCAGTCCGATGATTTTGTGTGGAAAAATATAGCATTTGGATACTTTTACAAACTATCATGTTTCATTATTAAATATCTGTAAATATCTATGTTTTATATTGGTACAGCAGGATGGTCCTACAAAGATTGGGTACCATCATTTTATCCAAAGCAGCAATCCGGCAGCTTTGACTGGCTTCAGTTTTATGCACATTATTTTAATTGTGTCGAAGTCAACTCAACGTATTACACTTACTTAAGTCCAAAAGTAATTGAAGGATGGATAAGAAAGGTCGAGGACACAGAAGATTTTATTTTTAATATAAAGCTTCACCAGGATTTTACACACAAAAGAATCTTTGATGAACAAAATATTAAGGCTGTGAGATACAATCTTGATTTGCTGAGAAAAGCAGAAAGGCTGGGTGGACTGCTTATACAGTTTCCTTATTCTTTTTCTTTTGATGAAATCTCAATTGCTCATATAAGAAAGCTCAGGGATATTTTTTCAGATATTAATTGCTTTGTGGAAGTGCGGCATTCAGGCTGGAGGAATAAAAGAGCATATGATTTCTTCATAGAATTGGATTTAACTTTCTGCACAATTGATCAGCCGCAGGTTGGACAGGCTATACCATTTGAACCTATCATAACAAATGATAAAGCATATATTCGTTTTCACGGAAGGAATGTTGAAGCATGGAAAAAATCAATCGGCAATTTCGGTCAGCCGCAAACGTATGAAGAGCAGAGCTCAAGATATAAATACCTTTATACGCCGGGAGAACTGATAGAGATTATGCAAGTAATAAAACCCCTTGAGAAAAAAGTAAAAGAGATTCATATAATTTTGAACAACCATCCGCAGGGAGATGCTGTAGCAAATGCATTTGAACTTATTCATCTGCTTGAAGAAAAAGATAAAGTGAATATGCCGAATACGATTGTTAGGGCTTATAAAAGATTGGAAGAGATAGTAGTTAACTAAAATGTCATACTTCGACTTTGCTCAGTATGACGTCCCTTTAGTCTAAGTAAATTGAAAAAATAACAAGTCACCCTGAGCGGAGTCGAAAGGGTGACGGGACTAAATGATAATCAATGAAACAAAGCTGAATTTACATTTTAAAATGTTCCGATGGAAGTTATTATACAGGATGTACAACTAATCTTGAACAGAGAATTCAGGAACATAATTTTAAGAAGTATGATAATTATACTTCAACAAGATTACCGGTTGAATTGGTTTACTCTCAACTTTTTACAGATATAAATGATGCCATTAATGTCGAAAGGCAAATTAAAGGTTGGAGTAGAAGAAAGAAAAAAGCTTTAATTAATGGTGATTTTGATTTATTGCATAGTTTAGCAGAATGTAAAAATGAAAGTAATTACAAAAATAAAAAATCTTAAACCTATCTTGTCATACTTCGACTTTGCTCAGTATGACGACGACCTGCTTAATACAACACATGTCAACGTCATAATAAGTCGAAGGATATGCCACTCATTCACTATCGAATGACATCTTAATTCATTGGTAGATGACAACAAATGACAATTGAATGACTATAAATGACTAATAACCAATTACTAATGACTAACAAATGCGTACAATATTTCATTTAGACCTTGATGCGTTCTTCGTAGAGGTTGAACGAATACTTGATCCTTCTCTAAAAGGAAAGCCTGTTATTGTTGGTGGCGATCCGAAATATGGCAGAGGTGTTGTTGCTGCCTGCTCTTATGAAGCAAGAGCTTATGGACTTCACTCTGCAATGCCGATAAGAACTGCTTACAGACTTTGCCCTCACGGAATTTACATTCACGGAAGCCACGGTGAATACTCACACTTTTCCAAGGCTGTAAAAAGAATACTTGAACAATACGCTCCGCTTGTTGAACAAGCTTCTGTTGATGAATTCTATATGGATTTTACGGGCTGTCAGAATGTTTACGGTTCACTCTTTGCTTTTGCTTCTTTTCTTCAAAAGGAAATCTGGGAAAAGCTTTCTCTCCCCTGCTCAATCGGGATTGGCAGCAATAAGACAATTGCCAAGATCGGCTCTGACTGCCTGAAGCCATGTGGTATAACTTATATTCTGCCCGGGATGGAAAAAGAATTCCTTGCACCAATGCCTGTTGAAACAATTCCCGGTGTTGGAAAAGTTACACTAAAGGATTTTCACTCAAAAGGAATTTACAGGATTGGCGATATTACAAAACTTCCACAGGACTATTTCTCTGCAGCTTTTGGTAAATATGGAATTGATCTTTACAGGAAAGCCTGCGGGCAAGGAAGCGAGTATTTAACAATTGAACGGGAACAAAAAAGCATTTCACACGAAAGAACTTTTAGTGATGTTACAAGCAAAGATTTCCTAAAAGAAAAACTCTTTTATCTTACCGGAAAAGTCTGCCAGGAAATGAGAGATGTGGGCTGGCTGGCTTCAACAGTAAATATAAAGCTGAGATATTCTGATTTTCAAACACTCACACGAATGAAAGCTGTAAAACCAACTGATGATGATAAAATAGTTTTCGATACAGCATGGTCTTTAATAAAAAAAGCATATACAAGAAGAGTTGCAGTAAGATTAATTGGAGTAAGACTTACAAATTTTTCTCCCTATTCAGAGCAGGAATTTCTTTTTGAAGATTATGAAATAAAGCGGGAGAAAATGTTAAGAGCCGTTACAAGACTAAGAGACAAATATGGCTACTCAATTATTGGTTTTAGTGGAGCTTAGAAATCCTTCGTGGTTAACAAACTGTTTTTCGCAGGTTAAACCACAAGGGTTTCTAAAAATTTTTATTTCAGCAATATCATCTTTTTAATTGATGTAAAGTTATCAGTTTCAAGCTTGTAGAAATAGGTTCCACTGGCAAATTCGTTAGCATCGAATTCCACTTCATAATTTCCAGCCGGTTTTTGTTCATTAACCAGATTTGCTACTTCATTTCCAAGGATATCATAAACCTTTAATGTAATAAATCCCCCTGCTTCGCTTTCCCCCTTTAATAAAGGGGGATTAAGGGGGATTCTATATTCTATTTTTGTTGTTGGGTTAAAAGGATTAGGATAATTCTGAGATAAAACAAATTCATCCGGAACAGAATTGAAGTTTACTTCAATAATATTTGAATACTCAAATGAACCATCAAAATCAACTTGTTTCAATCTATATGATATTAAACCCGAAGACAGCTCATTTAAATTATCAATAAATAAATATGATTGTGCCTGAGTAGAAGTGCTATGACCTTCAACAAAACCAATTGTTATCCATTCCCCATCTGTTTTTCTTTCAACTTCAAAACCTAAATTGTTTGTTTCAGAAGCAGTCTCCCAATTCAGAGTAACTTTGTTATTATCAATTTCTGAAGTAAAGGAAATCAATTCAACAGGAACAGTTGCTGTATATTTCAATAATGTTGAATGATTCCCGGCAGCCCAACCAATATTTCCATCTACAAAACTAAGAGACAATAAATTTTCTGTTGTTCCACTATTTTCAGGTGACCAATCAATTCCGCCATTGCTTGTATATAAAATCGTCCCTGAATTTCCTACGGTCCAACCATTATTTACATCAGAGAATATAACCTGGTTTAAAGTATTTGTAGTTTCATTTATCTGAGCAAACCAATCTATTCCACTATTAGTTGTTTTAAGAATTACTCCATTGCTGCCTACTGCATAAACTATATTTTGATTAACAGAAAAAATCGACTTCAATTGATTAGAAACATTTATCTGAGAAAACCAATTTGTTCCACCATCGGTTGTTTTAAAGATTGTACCTTCATTTCCTGCTATCCAACCAATTTGATTATCAATAAAATGAACACTATTTAATCTTTGTGCCGTACCTGTAGTTTGATAGTTCCAGTTATTACCACCATCAGTTGTAAATAAAATTAATCCATCACCACCAACAACCCAACCATTTTGTGTATCTGTAAAATGAATATCATAAAAAACATCATCTCCGCTATACCATTGCCAGGTCCACATATACCCGCCATCAGCAGTATTTGCAATTACTCCATCCCAGCCAGCAAACCATCCATTATTTTCATCAATGAAAAATATATCATTAACTAAATCACCCCATTCAAAAGTTTTTAGTAATTCCCAGTTTTTTCCACCATCAGAAGTTTTCCAAATATTTCCAAAACTTCCCCAGCTATTATCTTCATCAGAGTCCACACACCAGCCATTCTGCGAATCAATAAAATGAATTGATTTTATGTTAGTCTGTTCTCCAAAGAAAGAGAAAATCTTAAAATCACCATTACTATTAGTTCTCATCAGCTTTGAATTTTCACCAATTGCCCATCCGGAATTAGAACCAGTGAAGTAGAAAGAATTTATTGCTGTAAATTCAGGGACAAAATAATTTTCAAATGTTGCACCGCCATCAGTGGTTTTCCCATACATACTAAAATTCGGGTATTGACGTTCAGCAGCGGCAACCCAACCTTCGTTGGCACTTAAGAAAAAAATATCTTTGACGTTCCCATCACTACTACTACTTTTAAATAGCCATGTATTACCGCCATCTGTAGTCCTTCTGAATGGATAATATAAATCCTCGCCTCCCATCCATCCATGTTGATTATCTAAAAAGAAAATTACCTGCGGACTGCTGCAGCAATCTTCATATATCAGATTCCAGTTCTTTCCACTATCAGTGGTTTTATATAATTTACCATTCGTATCGTCAAACCCGGTTATTTCATCGGTAAAAGAAATAGTGTTGGTGCTTAAGGCAGGTTTTTGAATCCAGGTTTCTCCGCCATCAGTTGTTTTAAGACAAAAGGATACAACACTTCTGAAATCTACAGATAATCCTGTAACTGCTCCATTAGTTTTATAAGTTATTTCTCTCAACCAAGTCCCTCTTCCATTATCTTTTGTAACCCAGATGTTTCCATTATCTTCTGATTTAAGTTCTAATATCTTGTTTGTTGTGAAATCAAATATTTCGGCAACCAATTCATTTTTTTTATTATAATAAACTGTATCAAACCAGCTTTTGTCTTCATTAGTATTTGTTATCCAGCTTTTGCCATTATCAATTGTAGTAAAGTTCATTCCTCTTTCGCCAGTGCTATACCCACCAACTATGTATCCAACATTTTCATTAAAGAATTTTACATAACCCAAAGCGGAATTAGCAGGTTGACCAGTATTCAATTGAGTCCAGTTATTTCCACCATCTGTAGTTTTAAGAAGAGTGTTATCATTACCAACTACCCATCCGGTCTGAGAATCAATAAATGAAACTGATCTAAGATATGAAGTTGAACCAGTATTTAATGATATCCAATCTTCACCTCTGTTAGTTGTTTTTAAGATTAACCCTTCTGTGCACAAAACCCATCCTGTGTTGTTATCAATAAACTGCATTGAATTCATTGACACACCGGAAGGTAAAGGGGAAATACTCATCCATTGAGAAAATGAAATGTTAGAGACAAGAAGTGATAAAACTACAACGAAAATCTTTTTCATATGACTCTACTACCTTATGCTTTTAATTTAAGAAATACTTTTTCGTGATTCGCATTGGTATTAGAGAAAATAATGCCAGTGAATTGAGGATAATGAATAATTGTTAATATTGATTTATCTTTCTTCAAAGTTGTGGAAAATACTTAATTTTTTCAGGGAAAGACTTAGACATTTCGCAGAAGCATATCATTTAAAGTCTTAGAAATGTATTTTGGATAAAAAATTATTGCCTCAGTATTGAACAATTTTTAACTAAGTTTATTAAAAATATACAGTATAGATATTAAACGATTGATAAACATATAACATCATTTTCTAAATGAATTATGCAATAAAATGAACTCATCTTTAAGTTTTAAGAATTAATATGTACTAATTTTCCCTTAAAAATATTATTCCTATATTTGAATCAAACATTTAGCAAATATCACCAGTTCTCAACTCTGGAGAGGTGGGTGAGTGGCTGAAACCAACGGTTTGCTAAACCGTCGTACTGGGTAAACCGGTACCGAGGGTTCGAATCCCTCCCTCTCCGCTCCTTTAAAATAAGTTATCCTTCTTTATTTATGAGCATATTCAGAAGTTTATTTCTCTGGATTTCAAATAATAAATCTTTAAGAAAGAATCTTCCCAACTTTTTCTTCGTTAAAAAAGCTGTTAAGAGATTTATGCCCGGAGAAAATTTAAACGATGCGATTGAAGCAGCTAAAAAATTACAAAAGCCAAAACTTGGTACAGTGTTTACTTATCTCGGCGAAAATCTCACCAATATTTCTGAAGCTGAATTTGTTAAAGATCATTATAAAGAAGTCCTGAAAAGAATTTCAAATGAGAATCTGAATTCGGAAATTTCCCTTAAACTTACCCAGCTTGGGCTTGATCTCTCTTTTGAAAAAGCAATTTTATTTTTTGAACAAATTGCTGCTTTAGCTAAAGAGCTAAATAATTTTGTATGGATTGATATGGAGGGAAGCAATTATACTCAGGCAACAATAGATTTTTATAATGAGGTTCATAAAAAATTTACTAATACAGGTTTATGCCTTCAGGCTTACTTAATGCGAACTAAATATGATATTGAAAATAATTTGGATTATAATTCATCAATAAGGCTTGTTAAAGGAGCTTATAAAGAATCTCCAGAGATTGCTTTTCAGAAAAAATCTGATGTTGATAAAAATTATATATCAATAGCGAAAATGCTCTTACAACAATCTCAAACTTCCAGAAGAAGAATAGTATTTGGTACACACGATTTAAAAATCATAAATCATATTAAGCAAACTGCTTTTAAATTAAATACTAATGAACTGGAATTACATCTTCTTTATGGAATTCAGACATCGGAGCAGATTAAAATGGCAAATGAAGGCCTTAATGTAAAAACTTTAATAAGTTATGGTAAAGCATGGTTTCCCTGGTATATGAGAAGGCTTGCTGAAAGACCAGCTAATGTTTGGTTTGTATTAAAAAATATCTTTTCAGGCTGATTTATTTTTACTGCTTTTTAAATTCAATCCCTTAAAGTTAATCTCAAACTTTGTACCTGTTTGATTAGTTAATATTATTTCCCCATCTAACTGAATTACTAATGAACTTACAAGCTGAAGACCAAGAGTATTTGTACTTTTCATATCAAAATTTTCCGGCAAACCAATTCCATCATCAGAAATAATCATTTGAAATTTTTCACCGATGAATTTTATAAGGCTTACAGTAATTTTCCCTCTCCTTTCATCCGGGAAAGCATATTTAAGAGAGTTTGAAACTAATTCGTTAATGATTAATCCAAGAGGGATTGCAGTATCGGTATTTATAAAGATGTCAGAAATATTGATCTCAGAATTTATACGGTTGTCAGTTCTGTATGATCTCATCAGATTATTAACAAGCTCGATTACATAATCTCTTATATTCAAGCTTGATAAGGACTCATTCTGGTATAATTTTTCATGAATGAGTGCCATTGATCTTACTCGGTTCCGGCTCTCTTCAAAAATTGCAAGTGATTTTTTATCGGTTATATAATTCGTCTGCAGATTAAGCATACTTGAAATTATCTGGAGATTATTCTTAACACGATGATGTATTTCCCGTAATAAAACTTCTTTTTCTTTTAGAGAAGATTCAATTTGTTCAAAAGCTTTTTTTCTCTCTGTTATATCGTTAAATGCAATAACCGCTCCCGCTGTTTCTCCGTTATCAATAATCGGATAAGAAGAATATTCCACCGGGAAACATGTTCCATCTTTTCTCCAGTATACTTCTGAATCAGCCGACAATCCTTTTTTAATTTCCATTGATTCTAGAATCGGACAATCATAAAAAGGATATATCTCCCCATTTTCTTTATGATGATGTATTAATTCGTGCATATTTTTCTGAAGGCATTCTTCAGGTTCATAACCCAGCATTTTTGCACCAGAATCATTAATAAATGTACATCTGCGTCTATTATCAATTCCATAAATTCCTTCTGCTGTTAATTCAAGTAATTGCTCAAGCTTTTTATTTATTATAAAAATATTGCCAAGATTTCTTGCTATAATAAATAAAAGGGAGCTCACAACAATTCCAAGAATGAGTATTATTAAAGGTTTCTGTCTGTCTGTAACTGCTTCAAAGCCGGGAAGAGATGTTAACCGTAATGCCCAATCTCTGCCATTAATATTTATGCTCTTATATTTCTTAAAAAAATTTCTTTCAAAATTGTCAGAATTACTTTTAACCTGGCTTGTATACATCAGGTTTTCATTGGAGATTTTCCGATCATCAAAAATTTCAAGTTCAATGTACTTAAACTGATCAATAAGAATTCCTTCCATCAAATCGTTCATTCTGAAGGGACTATATACATACCCAATTAATGCTTTCTCACTTTCTTTTGGAGTTGTTGCAAGCATCTTTTTATCATATAACGGAAGGTACATTAAAAAACCAGCTTGTATAATTTCACCAAATTCCTGAACAAGAGTAACCTTACCGGAAACAGAAACTTTTCCATAGTCTCGCGCTGTTTCCATAGCTTTCCTTCTGATTGGTTCGGAAAACATATCATAACCAAACGCACGTTGATTTTTTTCATTAAAAGGCTCCAGGTAAATAATGGAAGTATAAATTTCTCTTATACCTTCCGGCCATATTTTATAATTTGGAAAACCCTCTTTCCTTATTTGGTTAGTATGCTTTTCTTTGTCAACATTCTTTATAACTTTTGAAAACCCCATTCCGAGAATTCCAGGATAGCTTTCATTTATTTCTAAACTGTTTACATAATTCTCCCACTCCTTTCTTGTTACTTCGTCCGAAGCATTAAATAATCCTAAGCAACCTCTAAGCACCTGCTCATAATCACGCATCCTTTTTATTATAGAATTACTAATCTCATTTGTCTGAAGATCGAATTTTTCTTTAGCTTCTTTATCTATACTATCTTTAATAGAATACCAGCCGTAAGCAGTTATACTGAGGGAAATAATGAGAGTTAACCACGCTAATGCCCTGCCCCTCTTAAAAAGAGCGGATGAAAGAGTTCTGACTGCCTGATCGAAAGGTTTATTTTCTTTGTAAGCCACAATATTTCAAATCGCTATTTCAAAGGAAAAATAAAGAAATACATTTAAACATCATATGATGGACAATATGTAAAAGACCAAGGCATCAACTTAAATCACAATATTTACCTGTACCGTAATAAGGTGGAATTTTGTTTAATAATCACACAAAATAAACATCTGCATAATATCTTTTAAAGGGGATTAACTTTTTGTATATCTAAAAAATTTATTTGATTAAAGCTTTTTAGAACTTTCACCTTTTATTTATTATATATAAGTTTAAGCAGTTCACATTCTTTAACTGAAATAAATTTTACGCCATAACTCATTAATTTTCAGAGGTAGCAATGTCTGATCTTCTCAATAAAGCTTCAGAATATGCATCCAGAATTATTTCCCAAAAACTTCCTAAGGGAATGGTATACCATAACCTCGAACACACAAAAGAGGTTGTTGAAATGACAGAAGAAATTGGCAAAAGCTCAGGGCTTTCTGCTAATGAAATAGAGATACTTTTACTTGCAGCCTGGTTTCACGATATAGGAATTACAGAAGCCTATAATAACCATGAAGAAAAAAGTGCACAGATTGCAAAAGAATTTCTAACAAATAATAATTATTCCTCAGAAAAAACCGATAAGGTTTCTAATCTTATTCTTGTTACCAAAATGCCTCAGAATCCGAAAAACCTTTTAGAAGAAGTTATTTGCGATGCAGATATTTCTCACATAGGAAGGAAAGGATTTAATACACGTTCACAGCTTTTAAGAGCCGAATGGGAAACTATTCAGAATAAAAAAATTACTGACCTTGATTGGCTAAAAAGCAATATTGAATTTGTAGCAGGAAATAGATTTTACACAAAATATGCAAAAGATAATTTTGAAGATCAGCGTTCAAAAAATCTTGTCAAGCTTCAAAAGAAATTAAGAAAGGAAGTAAATGAAATGCCGGCAGTTATTAGTGAAGTAATTAAACCAGCGGATCCTGATAAGGTTAAAAAAGATAAAGGCGGTGAGCGGGGTGTTGAAACTATGTTTAGAAATGTTATGAGAACCCATGTTGAGTTTAGCGGAATGGCTGATAATAAAGCAAATATTATGATCAGTGTTAATACACTTGTACTTACTGCAATCATAGCTGTACTTTCAAGAAAGCTGGATGCGAATCCTCATCTTATAATTCCAACTGCAATGATAACAATTGTCAGCTTAACAACTCTTGTTATTGCAACCATTGTTACTCGTCCAAAAATAACTTCTGGAACTTTTACTAAAGAGGACATTGAAAAGAAGAAAGTAAATCTTCTTTTCTTTGGAAATTTCTTTAATATGGATCTTAAAAATTTTGAATGGGGAATGCGCGAGATGATAAATGATAAAGATTATCTTTATGGAAATATGATTAAAGATTTCTATTACCTTGGTCAGGTGCTTGGACACAAATATAAATTTCTTCGTATCTGTTATAATGTTTTTATGTACGGATTAATTATTTCTGTTATTGCGTTTGCTATTGCTATAGTTCTATATCCTGAAACTGATCTTGGGCCCTTGGTTTAAAACTTAAGTTGAAATATGAAAAAACTATTCCTGGTTCGTCATGCTAAATCAAGCTGGGATTATAATGAACTAAGCGATTTTGAAAGACCTTTAAGCAAACGTGGAAGACGCGATGCACCTTTTATGGCTAAACTTCTTTCACAGCAAGGTGTAAGCCCTGATTTGATAGTTTCGAGCCCCGCAAACAGAGCAGTTGCAACGGCAAGGTATTTTTGCGAATCCTTTAACTATAATTTTGACGATCTTTTTTTAGAACCGAAACTATACGAAGCATCCAGTGAAGAAATACTTAATGTTGTTCAGGAAATTGGGGATTCTTTTAACAATGTTATGCTGTTTTCACACAATCCCGGTTTAACTGATTTTGCAAACAGATTAGCGGAAAAGTCTGTTGATAATATTCCTACTTGCGGTATTGTATCCTTAAACTTCAGCGCCCAATCCTGGGACGAAATAAGTAATCAGAACTCTGAAATAATATTTTTTGAATATCCTAAGAAGTATTTCAAGTAGATATAAAGGTATAGGTTTTAAGTACCATTGACAATGACCAAATGCAATTGACCAATGACTAATTTTTACAACCGGGAATTAAGCTGGCTTTCCTTTAATTACAGAGTCCTTCAGGAAGCCAAAGATCCTTTAGTCCCTTTATATGAAAGAATAAAATTTTTAGCAATCTATTCTTCTAATCTGGATGAATTCTTTAGGGTGAGAGTTGCTTCGTTAAGAAGTCTTTTAAATTTAAAAAATAAAACCAAAAAGAAGCTTGATTTCAGTCCCGAAGAATTGCTTAAACAAATACATAAAACAGTAAACCGCCAGCAGGAAGAGTTTGGGAAAATTTACCGCGAACAAATCATTCCTCAACTTGAGCAGAATAAAATTTTCATTTTAAATAATGATGAACTCCTCCCCCAGCATAAAGATTATTTAGTTGATTTTTTTAACCG
>Ga0154732_1063_pt2 | contig 18113 bp, 13 predicted proteins | sample Rifle2008BG16ft_FD_105740 | JGI IMG/M metagenome (GOLD analysis project Ga0154732, IMG submission 105740) | Ignavibacteria bacterium RBG_16_34_14 | reverse complement strand
CTTGCAAAACACAACTGACTTCAAAACCGTAGCTTCAATTTTTCGAACGAAAGAAATAGTCTTGGGTCAAGTAAGTAAGTCAAACACAGCCTTTTCTTATGCTGCGAACAAATCTGAACTTGGTAGATACAAGCGTCTATCGGGAAATTCAATCTACATAGGTCGAGAGGGTATTGAGTTTTATCCGCAAGAATTATTCTTGCTCGAGATCGACGAGCAAATGCCAAAGCATAAAGATACGGTCTATGTTAGGAATTTTCAAAACAGAAAATCCAAATATAAAATCCCACAAGAAACCTTCCCACTAGAAAAAAAATATCTGCACCCATTAGTAAAGGGAATAAACATTGAAAGATTTCATATCGGTCAGTCGGAATATCTAGTTCCTTTTCCATATGATAAATCCAACACAAGAAGCCCTATTCCGATTAAGGTTCTTAACAGAAAGGCAAAACTACTCGCTAAATATCTCAATCGATTCAAATCCGTCATACTTCAACAAACAAACTACAATGAAAAGATTATAGGAAAAAAGCACAGCAAAGAATTTTATGCTTTGGCTCGAGTCGGTGAATACAGCTTTGCAAAGCATTATGTTGTTTTTCGAGATAATACCAAATGGTGTGCGGCTGTCGTCAGTGAACTTGCCACAAACTGGGGTGGTAAAAAGCGCCCGTTGTTTCAAAACCATGCGGTCTCAATCTGCCAGACCGTCAAGGGTCGTTTCATTAAACTCAATGAAGCGCATTACATATGTGCAATCCTGAATGCACCCATCACTGCCAAGTATTTATTGAACTCATCAGACTCAAGATCATTCAAGATTCGTCCGCCAATATTCATTCCTGAGTTCGACAAAAAAAATATCGTCCATACTCAATTGGCCAAATTATCTAAGACGGCACATAAGAAATATTCAAACAAAGTGTCTGTGAAACAAATTGATAAGCGTCTTGATGAACTTATAGTAAAGCTAAAAAAGTAATTGGGCACTAAGATAAAAAACACTGCGTTCATAGCACTCGGTTCTAATAAAGGAGATAAGCTTGATTATTTAAGAAAAGCTATTAATAAAATAAAACAGGAATGTGAAGTTGAAATCTGTTCATCTTTATATGAAACCAAACCATTAGGAAATTTTAACCAGGAAAATTTTTTAAATGCTGTAATAAAGATTTCAACAGGATATTCTCTTATTGAACTTTTTAATTTTCTTAAAGGAATTGAAAAAGAACTTGGCAGAAGCAAAACAGAAAAATGGGGCGAAAGGGAAATAGATCTTGATATTCTTTTTTTTAATGATGTTGTTTATTCTGATGAAATAATTACAGTTCCACATAAAGGAATTGCCAAGAGGGATTTTGTTCTTGTTCCTCTATGTGAAATTGAGCCGGGGCTTATTCACCCTGAATTAAAGCAAAAAATTTGTGATATTATGGTTCCGGATTCTGAAAAATGTATAATCAGAAAATTACCAGTCAGTCTCGGCAAGGCTGAGCCTTGACAGAAAGACCTTTTGGTTAATAATATTGAATAACAATTCTGAAGTAAAATATATTGCAATTGAAGGCGTTATAGGTGTTGGTAAAACAGCACTTGCTAAAAAAATTAAAGAGAGACTTAATGCAGAATTAATCCTTGAGCAGTTTGAAACCAATCCTTTTCTGGAAAATTTTTATTCGAACCGGAAAAGATATGCTTTTCAGACTCAGATGTTCTTTCTTATAAACCGTTTTAAACAGCAGGAAGAATTAAATCAGGGAAATCTTTTTACCGAATATGTTGTAAGCGATTACATTTTTGAAAAAGACAGAATATTTGCTTATTTGAATTTATCGGGTGAAGAACTAAAGCTTTACGAATCAATTTTCCCTCTGCTTGAAAGAAACCTTCGCAAACCAGATTTGATTGTTTATTTACAATCAAGTGTTGACAGGTTAATGTATAATATAAAAAAACGTGGAAGAAAAATGGAAAGAAATCTTACACGCAGCTATATTGAAGAATTGAATGAAGCATACAATAATTTCTTTTTTAAATTTAATAATTCACCGCTTTTAATAGTAAATGCTTCCGACATTGATTTTGTTCAGAAGGAAGAAGATTTTAATGAATTATTTAAACAGATATTCAGGGAAGATAGAGGTTTTACTGAGTATTTTAAGCCCGAGACACGGAGAATGTTATGAGATTTTTATTATATCTTTTACTTTTTTTCATTGTTTATTTTGTAGTCAAATTAGTTTTTAGATCTCTTGTTTCACCATCAAAAACAACAATCAATAATTCGAAGGTAAGAAAAAAAGAAACCAAGTATGAAAATGTTGAAGATGCTAAGTACACTGAGATAAAATCTGATGAGGAGAAGAAAAATAGCAGCTAATTCCTGATGGCAAAAAATAAAATACTTTCGAAGATTGTATTGACTGTATTTGAAAAGCTATTTTCTGTTGAAGAAAATAAGAGCAGAGATTTAGGTAATCCGAAGAGATTTTTAATTGTACGACAACATAACCAGCTTGGGGATTTGCTTTCAGGAGTATCTCTTTTTAGGGCAATTAAAGAAACTTATCACGAAAGTCATCTAACACTTATCGTAAGTCCTTACAATTATCCAGGTTTAATAAAAAATAAATATATAGACAGACTTTTCATTTTTGATAAGAAAAAGATTTATAATCCTTTTTATTTCAGGAAATTCATTAAGATCATAAAAGAATCTTATAATGTTGTTATAGTACCTGTTACTGTTTCAATCTCTTTTACAAGCAATTTTATTGCAAGACTTTCTAATTCAAAAATCAGAATTGGTCCAAAATATCTTGATGGAAGAAAGAATGAGAGTGATTTTTTCTTTGACAAAAAAATTATACTTGATTGGCGAAGGCATCCTGATTCTCACGTTTCTGATAGAATCCTGGATATTGTAAGACCGTTTGGAATTAATACGACAAACTACCATTCAGAAATTACATTTGATCAGGAAGATGTAAGGGAAGCTGAGAAATTTGTTTCAAATATGAAGAATGAAGAAAGTGACTTTATTATTGGTCTTCATGTCGGTGCAGCAAAAATACAAAACAGGTGGTCAGCATTGAAATATGCATCACTTATAAGAAAATTAAATGAAAGTTTTCCGGTAAAACTTTACCTAACCGGAAGTTCTGCAGATAAAGAATTAATTAAGTTTGTTGAGGAGAATGTTCCTTTTAAAATATTTTCTTTTATAAACAAAAAAATTCCAGAAGTTGCTGCACTAGTATCACTTTCAGATATTTTTATTTGTAATGATACTGGAATAATGCATGTAGCAGGTACAACAAATACTCCACAAATTTCAATTTTCGGTTCAACTAATCCTTTTAACTGGGCACCAATAGGTACTAATAAATATTTCATCCGCAAAAGTGAATTGATAGATGATATTTCTGTAGATGACGTATTTAACCTTTGCAAAATTGTTCTGGCAAAAACAAGAAAGGAAATAAAAATTGCTAATTAAGAATTTTGCAGCGGTAGATATTGGCACAAATTCTTTTCACCTCATAATAGTAAAAGTTGGAGAAGATGGTTCTTTAACTATACTGGATAGAGAAAAAGAAGTTATAAGGCTTGGTTCTCAAAAAGGAAATGAATTAAGCCATATAAGCGAAGAGGAAATTGAGAAAGGAATTAATATTCTTAAAAGCTTTAAGAAGCTTGCAGATTTTTATAACGCCAATATTCATGCTGTTGCAACAAGTGCAGTTAGAGAAGCGGAAAATAAAAAAGATTTTTTAGATAAGGTCTATAAAGAAATCGGTATTGAGATAGAAGTAATAGATGGACGAAAGGAAGCTGAATATATATATAAAGGAGTAAGAAAGGCATTGCACTATAGGGATAAAAAACTTTTATGCCTGGATATTGGCGGAGGAAGTTCGGAATTTATTTTAGGATATAATGATGAAATTATATATGGAGAAAGCATTAAAATCGGTGCTGTAAGGTTAAGCAAAAAATTCTTTCCGGATTTTATATTAAATGATGAAAGAGTTGAAAAATGTAAACAGTACATAGAGCAGCAAATCAACTCAAACGAGCAGATAAATTTTAATGAACCTTTCGATTATGCAATCGGAGCTTCAGGGACAATATATGCAGTTGCAGGAATGATAAAATTCAGAAGATCAGGAATGAAAGATAAATCTCTTAATGAGTTTGTATTTACAAATGCAGAGCTTAATGAAGTTACAAATGAAATACTCTCAAAGATAACTCCTGAACAGAGAGTGAATATTGAAGGAATGGAATATAAAAGAGCCGATATAATTCCTGCCGGACTTTTAATTCTTCAAAAATCATTTGAGTTGTTTAAAATAAATGAAATGATTATTTCAGAATATGCATTGAGAGAAGGTGTCGTTCTTTCAATGCTTGAGAAATCCAGAATAAAACCCAATTCCATTTCAGTGTAAATTCCTTTTTATAAACCGTTTACTTTTCTAAATAATTTTTTATTAGAAAATATTTCCCTTGACAAGCATTTTTTGATTATTTAGATTTAGTCTTAATAATAATCCTTTTGGAAGATGTGTATGAATAAACTATTAACCATCTTATTTATCTTCTTATTACTTGTCAATTCCGTTTTAGGCAGGGATAAAAAGGGAAAAGAAGAAGAAAAATCTACTAAGATAGATACATTAATAAAAACTTATGATTTCCCCCAGATAGATATAATAGGAAGAAGTCCCTCTCTTATAAACAGAATTCCAGGCTCTGCTAAATTCATTTCTAGTTCACTGCTTACTCAAACACAGCCATTAAGCGGTAATGAAATTTTTAGAAAAGTTACAGGTATAAATGTTGTTGATGAAGAAGGTATTGGTTTAAGAATAAATATTGGAATAAGAGGTTTAGATCCCGATAGGAGCAGAACTGTTTTAATGCTTGAAGATGGTATCCCAATTTCTCTTGCACCTTATGGAGAACCAGAGATGTATTATACTCCGGCAATTGATAGAATGAAAAGTATAGAAATATTAAAAGGGAGTGGGTCGATTCTTTTTGGTCCTCAGACAATAGGGGGCGTAATTAATTACATAACAGATGATCCCCCTGCCGATCAGAGAATAAGTTTAAATTTTACGGCAGGCGAAAAAGGATATTTTTTGGGCAAGGCAAGTTATGGCACAACATTCGAAAATATCGGGGTGAACTTCAATTTTTTGCATAAACAAGCTGATAAAATCGGAGTTACTAATTTTGATGTCAATGATATAACAGCTAAAGTAAAATTCCAGCTTGGCGATAAATCGAGAGTCGGCATTAAATTCAGTGCTTATGATGAAATCTCTAACTCTACTTACATTGGAATTACACAAACAATGTATAATAAAGGTGAATACTTTACAATTATAGCTCCTTATGATCAATTGGATATAAGAAGATATTCCGCAAGTTTAACCCACGATTATTTCTTTTCTGAGAATGCATATTTAAGAACAACTCTATTCGGATATACAACGAAAAGGAACTGGCTTCGTCAGGATTTCAGCAGAAGTCCTGTATCAAATGGTACTGGAGTTATTTTCGGAGATACAACTGTAATAAATGGTGCTATATATATGCGGAATAGTACAGGTAACAGGAACAGACAGTTTGATGTAGCTGGAATTGAACCAAGAGTATTTATAAGTTATTTCCTTGGTGATATTAAAAACGATCTTGAGGGCGGAGTAAGATTCTTATATGAAAGAGCTTTTGAACAAAGAGTTGATGGAAGGAAAGCCGATGCTCTGTCAGGAGATTTGAGGGAAGATGAAGTAAGAACCGGTTATGCAGCAAGTGCTTTTGTCCAGAATAGGATTTATTTGACTGATAAATTTACTGTTATTCCTGGTTTTAGAATGGAAAAATTTGATTATGAACGGGATATTTTCAGAATAAATTTTAGAGATACAAGTCTTACTAATAACAACAGAGTTTTTTCAGTTATTCCGGGAATAGGTATTAATTATAATTTTAATGATATCTATTCTCTTTTTGCTGGTGTTCATAGAGGATTTGCTCCTCCAAGGATTAAAGACGCTATTACAAATGGCGGTGAAGCATTGCAGCTTGAAGCAGAATTGAGCTGGAATTATGAAGCAGGTATTAGAGCAAACATTGCATCCTTACTATTTCTTGAAGTTACCGGTTATATGCTCGATTTTTCAAACCAAATTATTCCTGTTTCAGAATCTTCAGGAGGATCTGGAACTGGATTAGTTAATGGTGGTGAAACATTACATTTAGGATTTGAAGCTGGTGTTGAACTTGCAATTGATAAATTGATTGACTCTGATTATGGAATACTGATCGGAACAAATTTAACGGTAAGCAAATCAACTTATAATGCTGATAGGTTTATCACTATTAATGGTGAAAAAGTTAATATTAAAAATAACAAACTCCCTTATGCCCCGGAGATTTATCTATCAGGGACATTAGATGTTAATTCTCCTTTTGGCTTAGGTTTTCATTTTTCCGGGACGTATATAGGAAAACAGTTTACAGATCAATTAAATACGGTTGAACCTTCCCCTGATGGTGAGATTGGAAAGATGCCTGCTTATTTTATTCTTGATGTAACAGGAAGATATCTGTTTTCAAAATTGAATTCATCAGTATATCTTTCTGTTAAAAATCTTCTTGATGAAAGATATATCGCAAGCCGAAGGCCTCAGGGAATTAAAGTTGGTTTGCCAAGATTTTTAACAGCCGGAATTGAAGTAACGTTATAAGAAAATTCTATTAGTGATGACATCTTTTTTGAAGGATGCCATCTCTTTTTCTTACCTTTAATTAGACCTTCTCCATAACTATATTTACATCTCAATTTAATTCAGAAATAAATGCTTAACATCCGTAACTTCTGCATAATTGCACATATAGATCATGGTAAATCTACTCTTGCTGATTGTCTTCTTGAAAGAACCGGAACGATATCTCAAAGAGAAGCCAAGGAACAGATACTTGATGATCTTGAACTTGAAAGAGAAAGGGGAATAACTATTAAATCCCATGCCATCCAGATGAAGTATAAAACCAAGGATGGTGAAGACTATATTTTTAACCTTATAGATACTCCGGGACACGTTGATTTTACTTATGAAGTATCCCGATCTTTAGCTGCTTGTGAAGGTGTGTTACTTATAGTAGATGCTGCACAAGGAGTTGAAGCTCAGACTATAAGCAATCTCTATCTTGCTCTTGATGCGGGACTGGAAATAATTCCTGTAATAAATAAAATTGATCTGCCAAGTGCTGAAGTTGAAAAAGTTAAAGGGCAGATTATTGATCTTATCGGATGCGATCCGGATGATATCCTTTTAGCAAGTGCAAAAGCCAAACTCGGTATTGATGAAGTGCTTGAAAAGATTGTTAAAAAAATTCCCCCTCCCAAAGGTAACCCTGATTTTCCTCTTCAAGCTTTAATATTCGATTCTGTTTTTGATTCTTACCGTGGTGCTGTTGCTTTTATAAGAGTATTGAATGGAACTCTGAGAACAAATGATAAAATAAAATTCTTTGTTGTTGATAAAGAATGGGAAGCAGAAGAGGTTGGGATTCTCGGATTAAAAAGAATAAAAACTGATGAACTCTCTGCCGGTAATGTAGGTTATTTAATAGCAGGAATAAAAGATGTTCATGATACAAAAGTCGGAGATACTGTAACTCATGTTAAAGGTGGGGTAAAAGAACCACTGCCTGGTTACAAAATTGTAAAACCTATGGTTTACAGTGGACTTTATCCCACTGACTCAGAAGAGTTTGAAGATTTGCGTGATGCATTGGAAAAATTCCGGTTAAATGATTCTGCATTGTTTTATCAACCGGAAACTTCCGCTGCTCTGGGTTTTGGGTTCAGATGCGGATTCCTGGGACTTCTTCATATGGAAATTGTGCAAGAAAGATTATTCAGGGAGTATAATCAATCAATCATTACTACACTTCCTAATGTTGAATATTATGTCTTTAAAAATAATGGTGAAAAAGTTATTGTTGATAATCCCGCCTTAATGCCCCCGGTTGGCGAGATTGATTATGTTGAGGAACCTTATGTAAAAGCTCAGATTGTTACTCCAAGCGAGTATGTTGGAAATATTATGAAGCTTTCTATGGATAAAAGAGGCGAGTATAAAAATACTACTTACCTTGATCCTACAAGAGCAGATTTACAATTTGAATTTCCTCTCTCAGAAATAATTTTTGATTTTTATGATAAGCTGAAATCAATGACGCGTGGTTATGCCTCCTTAGATTATGATTATGTTGGATACAGGCAATCTGAGCTTGTCAAGCTGGACATTCTACTTAACAGTGAGCCAGTTGACGCACTCTCAATGATAGTGCACAAAAACAAATCGTATGATTGGGGGAGGAAGGTTTGTTCAAAACTCAAAGATCTTATTCCAAGGCAGATGTTTGAGATTTCAATCCAGGCCGCAATTGGAACAAAGGTTATTTCAAAATCTGTAGTTAAAGCTTTAAGAAAAAATGTTCTTGCAAAATGTTACGGCGGTGATATAACAAGAAAAAGAAAACTTCTTGAAAAACAGAGGGAAGGAAAGAAGCGGATGAAGCAGGTTGGCAATGTCGAAATTCCGCAGGAAGCTTTTTTAGCAGTGTTGCAGATTGAGGATTGAGAATGGTTTTATGTAGAGACGATTGTATCTAAGAATTTTGCTTACTTTGTTAAAATCATTTTCTTTGTTTGATAAAAACTGCCTGCAGTTATAGAATAAAAATATACTCCACTTGCAAGGTTACTACCATCAAAATTAATAGTATAAGTTCCAGCAGGTTTTACTTCATTTATCAAATCAGCAACTTCGCTTCCAAGTATATCATAAACCTTAAGATTTACAAATGATGATTTTGGAACTAAGAATTTTATTTTTGTTGAAGGGTTAAAGGGATTGGGGAAATTTTGTAAAAGTTCAAATTTGTTAGGAATTAGAGTACTAAGATTTACAAATACTTCGTTAGAATAACCGACATTAATATTATTTTGATTAAGCACGACTCTATATTTGGCGGTTTCAGTATTAGATAACTTTGATATATCATCGTTAAAGAAATAAGTTATTGCCATAGTTTCTAAGCCTTTGCCATCAACTTTTCCAATATAAGTCCATTTGTCATCTGTGTTTCTCTCTATTAAATAGTTGGTTTTATTCATTTCATGATTTATAAGCCAGGTCAGCATTACATTATTTTCAGTAGTTGATGCACTCAGAGAATTATTACTTTGAGGGAATGAGATCCCATTTTCTTTATAAACTGTAACTCCAGCCCATCTTGGAGCAATCCATTTATTATTTTCTCTATCAATCGCAATGTCATCCAAGAATTCAGCATCTGGGAAAGGAGAATTATTCATATCAAAGTGAATAAAACTTTCTCTATCAAATCTACTTAAACTTGATGGTTTGTTGGCTATTCCGTCATTATATCTTGAAGAGCCAATCCAAATATTATCATCATTATCAATTTTTACTACGCTTACATATTTATTAACAAGATCAGAGTTAGTATCGTCATAGAGAATCCATTCAGTTCCATCAAATTTTACTAAGCCAATCCCGACTGCACCTAACCAAATATTATTTGCGTTATCTATATCAAAAGAATATAAATCATACCCAAGCCATGGGAATTTGAATACCTGCCAATCTGTTCCGTTAAACTTAACCAACTTATTCGAAGTTAGAATCCATAGGTAACCATCATTATCAAAATGCATATCAATAAAAAATATTGCATACCCTGGAGTAACAACAGAATCTGTTAAAAGAAAGTTTTGATAACTATTTCCATCGAACTTAACTAACGCCATATCGGTTAAGAACCACTTATTATTCAAACTATCTACTTCCACTAGTATTATCCTATTATAACGAAGTATATCTTCTTGATCATGTTTTATTAAAGAGTCGTTATTAATTGAAAATAAACCTTCTGCACAAGTAAACCAAACTACATTATTTGAATCAATTTCAATATTAAAAATGTAGCCAAAACCAAAAGGAGATTCATCGAGAGAAAATGATTTCCAAGTCCAGGTATTACTATTGAAATAAACAACCTCAATTAAGCCCATCCAGATATTATTTTCCATATCAACAGCCAGTTTTCCTACTGTGCCATAAGGAAGATCATTATTTGAAGGATTAATAAATTGCCATGAACTATCTTTGTAAAAATATATTCCTTTTGTAGATGCTAACCACAAGGTTCCTGATGAATCAGTAACTATCCCCTTAAATGAAGCTTCATTATCTAATTCGGGATTAGGTAATTTCTTCCAAAATTCTCCATCATATTCCAAAATTTCACGATCATCAAATTCATCATATATAAAGGATGCTAAAAATATATGCCCTTCCTTTGATACCGATATCCAATAACTATGATAAACATAAAGAGGAGTTGGAATATCAAATTTCTTAATAAGTGAATTTTCATTAGTAAAAAATTTTAATGAATCATAGTCATATTTAATTAGACCTTTTGTGGATGAGTAAATCCAAACAGTATTATTTTTATCTTCTACCATTGAGATAATACTACCAAAATTTTCTTTTTTCCAAATTGATCCATTATAAATTCCTAAGCCATTAGGTGTTCCGACAAACAGATTATTTCTGCTATCAGTCATCATGCAAGTAACAAGATTATAATCATGAACATTAAATACTGGTGTATTAAATGAGTTCCAGCCAATCCCATCAAAAATGTAACCTCCTTTCCATGTGCCAACTAATAATTTTCCTAGGTAGTCGAAATCAAGGAAGTAAAATCCATTATCTCCATCAAAATAAGATATGGAACTATCATGTAATGGCGGATTACGTTTTTGCCAGACTCCATTTTCAAACCAGGCCAAACCATAATGAGAACAGTTAACTACAAAAGTATCCTCGCTAAGAACAGCAATTTGAAACGTATTATTGCTAGGCAAACCAGAATTTGCTTGATTGAAAAATGTCATCTCATTGTTTATTGAATTTATTTTAACTACACCACCAGTGGTAGCTAAAAAGATAAATTCACCTTTTAATTTAATATCTCTAACTTCTGAACTATATGGAAAACTTAACCATTCATTATTTTGTGGAAGTGCCAAGGCGTTGTAAAAGAGTAATATTGTAACAAACAATGGTAATATTGTTTTTGAAGCAAAATTAGAAGTGTAAAGATATTTCATCTAAAACTCCTTAATTCCCAATACAGAATTAAAAAAAAAAAATCATTGTCAATATCTAATAACATCAAGTTATTTGCTGATTACTAAATAATTTTTTTGAATTTTTAATCATAAAATGGATAACTTTCTTAGAAAGTAACCAAAGTCTTATTAAATGCAGCCTGTGTGTTGGGAAATTTTTTAAGATCATAAAATGAAGTATATAATTAAAGTGCTACATTTTTAATTAATTTGAACTATATTTAACTTAAATTTTAATTCATAACTATTACCATAATGCTTCTATGAAAAATTTATTACTTGGTTTAATTGCAATTTTATTTACATTGCCAACCTATGCTCAAGAAAAGTATCTCATCTACTTTAAAGATAAAGGAATTGAAAAAGGGGAAACACTCAGCAAGTCTTCTGCTCTTTATCAGCAGGCATTGGATAATCTTACAGAACATGCTATTGAGAGAAGAAAAAAAACTATGGGCGATGAGATAATTACTTATGAAGACCTGCCAATCAGAGAAGACTATATTTCAGAATTAGAATCTAAAGGCATTAAGATTGTTCATAAGCTAACCTGGTTTAATGCTGTTTCTGCTTATATAAATGATACTCAGCTGGTTGATATAAAAAATTTACCATTTGTTAAAAAGATTGAAGCTGTAAAAAAGTTCAAAAATAAAAAGGAAGAATCTCCTAATAATAATTTAAAAAAGATTCCTGAGGATAATTTAAAGAAAGGCTCATCATTAAATTCCGATTTTGATTATGGGAATTCATTTGGTCAGTTAGAACTTTGTGATATTCCTATTGTTCATTCAAAAGGAATTACAGGTGAAGGTATAATTCTTGGTTTGCTCGATACAGGTTTTGACTGGAATGATCATGAAGCTCTCGTTAATGTTGATGTAATTGATGAATACGATTTTGTTTTTAATGATACCATTACTGCAGATGAGCCAGAGGATAGTCCCGGTCAGCATAATCATGGAACAAGCGTTATGTCTGAAGTCGGAAGTTTTATGAATGGAACTTTAATCGGGGCTTCTTTTGGCTCCTCATTTCTTCTCGCAAAAACAGAATATGTCCCGACAGAAACTCATGTTGAAGAAGATAATTATGCTGCAGCATTAATATGGATGGAAAATTTAGGAGTTGATGTAACAAGCAGTTCTCTTGGTTACAGTGAATTTGATCCGGGACAAACTTCTTACACTTATGAAGATATGGATGGACAAACAACAATTGTTACTCAAGCTTGCGAATTAGCTTTTAGCAGAGGAGTGGTCACAATAACTTCTGCCGGAAATGAAGGGAACAATTCGTGGTTTTATATTACAGCTCCCGCTGATGGATTTAATACAATTGCAGTTGGAGCTGTAAACTATTTAAATCAAGTAGCTAGTTTCAGTTCACACGGACCAACCTATGATGGGAGAATAAAACCTGATATTCTATCTCAAGGTACTCAGGTTTTTGCTGCAAGTGCTTCAGGATTTACTAATTACACTTCCAGTTTTGGCGGAACCTCTGCCGCAGCACCTTTAGCTTGCGGTATTGCCGGTTTGCTTTTGTCTGCTCACCCTCATTTAACTAATGTGCAGGTACGGGACATATTATTAAGGACGGCAGACAACTTTAATACTCCTAATAATACAAGAGGTTATGGCTTAGCTTCGGCACAAAATGCAATTAACTATCCAAATCTTCAGTTTGTTAATGATGCTTATAAAATGCATAAGATTTTTATAAATGATATTTCAGTTGATCCATCAACTGTAAAACTTAACTATTCTGTCGCAGGTGGAAATTTTCAACAAGTGGATATGAGCTTTGATGGAAACTTAAGATATAATTATATCTTTCCTGATTTAAGCAATAACCAACAGCTTACATTCTATTTTACTTACAGTGATAGTTCAGGAGGGAATTACCGTGAACCGGTTAGCTCTAATTATGGTCAGCTTGCTTTAGATACTGAGATTGTGGGCAATGTACCTTTAGATTTTATCTTAAGTCAAAATTATCCTAATCCGTTTAACAACCAAACAAAAATTGAGTTTGACGCTTCAGCTAGTAAACCTGTTGAATTAATTATTTATGATATTCTTGGTCAAAAAGTAAAAGAACTTTTTAACGGTATTCCAAAAGTTGGAAAAAATACAGTTTATTGGAATGGAACCGATGATTATGGTAAAAATATTTCCAGTGGCATTTATTTTTATATTTTAAAATCTCAGGAAAAAAGATTTTCGAAAAAAATGGTTCTTCTCAAATAATTTTTATTTTTGATTTTTGAAAAACTATGCCTGGCATTCTTTACCCAACACAAATCAAATACTTAAAGCAATTTAAAAAGGATGAAGATCCTTTAATAACCGAAATGGAACAATATGCAAAGGAGCATAATGTTCCAATCCTTTCCTGGCATTCTGCTGCTTTCCTCGAACAGGTTATATCGATGATAAATCCTAAACGGGTTCTCGAAATCGGAACTGCAATAGCTTATTCAACAATTAGAATTGCAAAGGTTCTTAAAAAGAAATCTGTTATCCATACTATTGAGATGAGTGAGGATAATGCAATAATTGCTAAAGAAAATATTGAGAAGTCAGGGTTAGTTGATAAGATTGATCTAAAAATTGGTAATGCACTTTCAATAATGCCGCAGCTTCAGAAGAAATATGATTTAATCTTTCTTGATGCGGATAAAGAGGATTATAAAAGATTGTTTGATTACTCGATGATACTGTTAAAAAGAGGTGGAGTAATTTTTGTAGATAACCTGTTATGGCATGGTCTTGCTGCAACAAAAAAAGTTCCAAAGGAATATAAAATATCAACAAAATTTATTAGAGAATTTAATAAGGTTTTTATGAACCAACCTAATCTTACTTCTACCATTCTGCCGATTGGAGATGGAATTGGTTTGGGAATAAAGAAGTAATTTAATGGATGCTGATAAACTAATTGTGGAGATTGATCATTTCTCAAATCATAAATTAAAAAGAAAAAGTGACCTGGGAATTTTAATTGAGGTTATTATAAAAAATGGGAGAGAAAAATTATTTGAAGACCTCACATTCAATGCAAAATATGTTTTAGGCTTACAGAGGGTATTAAAAAAAGGAAATGCCAGTTCAGAGATAGGTAATCTTGAAAAAATAAAAGAGGATTATACCAATAATCTTATAAAATCTATTGAACAGATAAAAGAGTTAATGAATTTCACTTCTGAGGAAATGCAAAATCATTTTAATGAAACTTATTTTGAATTATCCCATCAAAGTCTTCAGAATCTGAATGAACTTCTTGAAGATCTTGAATGGACTAAGATGTTTTTGAATCAGCTGAAGCGTACAAATCCAATTTCTTGAAAAAAATTAGGTTTGTAGATGAAAATATGCGGGTATAAATTTAAAATTGTTTTTTTCTTTATACCCTATACCTCTATACCTTCTATCTCAGGTCTTCGCAATCCATTTCTCTAATGCGGATAAAAGATGAGTCATTGCTGTAATAAGAGGTGCGTGCTGTGTATCATCTATCTCGTCGAGAATTTCTTTATGAATCCCGATATAAGATTTATTCAAACGTCCAACAATTTCAGTTCCCTGCTTAGAAAGCGTAACTCTCATATTCCTTCTGTCATCAGAATCAATTTCTCTTGTCATATAAGCCTTCTTTACAAGACCATCAATTATCCTTGTTAATCTGCTGGGACTTAAATTCATCCTTTCAGCGATATGCTTATTATTAGAGATCTCTTTTGTACCGAATAATCTTAAACATCTGAATTCAGCTTGGGTAAGTCCATATTGCTCAGCGAGCCGGGCTTCTTTTTCTTGGCAGTTTGCCAGTAATTTAAAAGTTAAATCTGCAAGCTGGGTTGCTTCGGGGTCTGTTTTAGGGTTCGTCATTTTCTCCCACTGAATTATTTGCTATGAGCAAAATTCGATAATAATTATATTTAAGTCAAGAAAATTCATCGGTCAGGAATAGATTTTTTCACCCATGCTAATTTTAACCTTTCCATTAGTTAAATCGTTAAGATTTTTATTGATTTTATCAAGATTTTCAGCTTTAACTGCACATTCAAATTCAGCCATTTCAGAATAATTAAGATTTAAGATTTTATTTTCTGAATCATTAAACAGATGATAAACTTTTTGTGCAAATTGAAAATCAAGCTTAATAAAAATTTTTTGATAGAGATATTTCTTTTTTATTTCTGCTTTTTCAAGAACCTGCAGAGCGGAATTATAATATGCTTTTCCTAAACCACCAACTCCAAGTTTTGTTCCTCTAAAATATCGTACAACAACAACAAGAATATTTACTAGCTCAAAATGTTCAATAGCATTTAAGATTCGTATGCCGGCCGTTCCTGACGGTTCTCCTGCGTCTGAATATTTAAAATTATCCGGCAGCTTATAAGAATAACAATGATGTGATGCATCATAAAATTCTTTTTTAATTCTTTCAAGATTTGAAAAAGCTTCTTCTTCATTCCCTACAGGAATTGCAAAACTCAAGAAACATCTATTCCTACATATAGATGTTGTCCTAGAAAGCTGACTTTTGTATTTTCCATCTGGGTATCCTTTACTGTTTTTTTATAATTTAATTAGATGATTTAATAATCAATTTATCTAATTTGCAGAAAGGATACCTTTTTTAATTTCTATTTACTTTTTAAACATAATATCTCTAATCTCTCTCTTAAAGAGGGTGTGTGAATATTCAAATTCGTCAGTCTGAGCGGAGTCGAAGACTGACATTTCTAAGCGAATTAACACTTCGACTTCGACTTAGTGTGACGGTAGAATTATTTTTTACACAGTCTCTTAAAAAGAGAGAGACTTATTATCAGCAAAATTTTTAATTATATATTTTGACGAATATCAAATGCTGTTTTTTACATTTTAATGAGTCCTTCTCTTTGTAAGAGAAGGATTTAGGATGAGTTCAGGTCTTCCTAACAACATCATTTATTCTCGAACATTGCTTTTCACAAAATAGTGGGACAGTGCATCGCAAATTTAATTGATTATCAGAACGTGTATAACTAACATACAGTTTTAAATTTAATCGCTTGGTAAAAATTGGAAAAAGAAACGATAATTGTTAGAGGTGCAAGAGAACATAATCTTAAGAATATTGATATTGAAATTCCTCGTGAATCCTTTACGGTTATAACAGGTTTATCAGGTTCCGGAAAATCTTCTCTTGCTTTTGATACAATTTATGCAGAAGGACAACGCAGGTATATAGAATCACTTTCTGCTTATGCACGTCAATTCCTTGATATGCTTGAAAAGCCCGATGTTGATCTGATTGAAGGATTAAGTCCTGCTATTTCAATCGAACAAAAATCTACATCAGGAAATCCCCGATCTACAGTTGGAACAGTAACAGAAATCTATGATTATTTAAGATTACTTTATGCAAGAGTTGGAACTCCTCATTGTTATAACTGCGGTAAACCGGTTACAAAGCAATCATCAGCCCAGATAATTGATTCAATTATTTCTTCTATTAAAGGAGAAAAAATAACTATACTGGCTCCTGTTGTTCGCGGAAGAAAAGGACATTACAGAGAATTATTTGAAGAAATTGCTTCTGATGGATTTTTAAAAGTGCGAGTTGATAATAAATATCATGAAATTGTTAAGGGGTTTAGTGTAGATCGTTATAAGATTCATAACATAGAGATACAGATTGACAAAATTACTGCTAATGAATCATCAAGAAGCAGATTAACTGAATCCATTGAAGTAGCTCTGAATTATGGGACGGGAATTGTGATCGTTAATAATGGTAAAAAAGATTTTGTTTACAGCAGGCACTTAGCTTGTCTTGACTGCGGAATAAGCTATCGGGAACTTGCGCCAAATTCTTTTTCGTTTAACTCACCTTTTGGTTCTTGTAAAGATTGTGAAGGATTGGGCGAAAAGAAGGAACTTGATATAAATCTGATAATTCCGGACTGGAATAAATCAATAAATGAAGAAGGTTTATCTCCGGTTGGAAAACCAAGACCGATCTGGTTTTTTAACCAGCTAAATGTGGTCTCTGAAAAATATGGTTTTGACTATAACACTCCTTTGAAAAAATTAAATGAAGAACAGAGAGAAATTCTTCTGAATGGAACCAAAGAGAAAATTCCTTTTGCTTATACTTATGGTAACAGCAAGCCTGTTACTTATATGCATAAATTTTCCGGGCTGAATAATTATTTAAGAAATTATTACGAAAGTACAAGCTCAAATAACATCCGCGAATGGGTTGAGTCTTATATGAATACAATTCCATGTCCAATCTGTGGCGGTGGAAGATTAAAAAAGGAATCTCTTGCAGTAAAATTCCAGGGTAGAAATATCAGTGAAGTTACATCGCTTTCTATTCTAAGGGCAAAAGAATTTTTTGATAAGATAAAACTTTCCGGCAGAGGTGGAGCAATTGCAAAACCAATCCTAAAAGAAATTATAGCACGGCTTCAGTTTCTTCTTGATGTTGGTTTGGATTATATAACTCTTGATCGTTCAGCAAGAACCTTATCTGGCGGAGAATCTCAGCGTATAAGACTTGCAACTCAGATTGGTTCTCAGCTTGCAGGAGTTTTATATGTGCTTGATGAACCAAGTATTGGGCTTCACCAGAGTGATAATATTAAACTTATAAACTCTTTGAAAAACTTAAGAGATTTGGGAAATACTGTTATAGTTGTTGAGCATGATCGTCAGACAATTGAAAGCTCTGATTTTATGATTGATCTTGGTCCTGCAGCAGGTGAGCATGGTGGAGAAGTTTGTATTGCCGGTTTAACTGATGAACTGATTAATTCTGAAAACGGGATTGATTCTGTTACTCTTTCATATCT
>Ga0154732_1056_pt1 | contig 18115 bp, 12 predicted proteins | sample Rifle2008BG16ft_FD_105740 | JGI IMG/M metagenome (GOLD analysis project Ga0154732, IMG submission 105740) | Ignavibacteria bacterium RBG_16_34_14 | reverse complement strand
CGTAATTAAATTTTTGTGCATCCTTATAATTATCTTCAGCAATTTCAACAACTTCTTTTATATCAATATTATTGAAGTAAAACTGGATATCACTATTCTCTGTAAAAAAGTTTGGCATCTTAAAACCTATTTCAATTTATGCTTATATGCTTCTATAAAAACCGGGATAATTTCTGCTGCATCACCTACAATACCATAATGTGCAATTTCAAATATCGGGGCTTCAGGATCAGTATTGATTGCAATTATTTTATTCGATTCCTGCATTCCTGCACGATGCTGAATTGCACCTGAAATTCCGACTGCAATATAAAGTTTTGGTCGAACTGTAACACCAGTTTGTCCAACCTGGCGATCTGGTGTTACAAAACCGGCATCAACAGCTGCGCGGCTTCCGGCAACTTCCCCGCCAATTGTATGGGCAAGCTCTTCAACAAGTTTGAAATTTTCCTTTGTACTCAAGCCATATCCACCTGCAACAATTATCGGGGCGGCTTTCAAATTAACTTTATTATTCTCCCTGTGCTGCTCAATTATCTGAACAAGTTCATCCACAGGATCTGGTTTATATTCTATACGTGTAATTTTTATTTCATTAGGTTTTTCAATTGGAGTTAATTCCATTACTCCTTCTCTTACAGTTGCCATTTGAGTAGGTACATCAGGAGTAATAATTGTTGCAATAATATTTCCACCAAATGCCGGGCGAATCTGTAAAAGAAGTTTTGGATATTCATGGTTAAGATATTTTACATCAGAAATCTGGAGATCGGTGCAGTCTGCAGTTAAACCGCTTTTTGTATAAGAAGCAACTCTTGGGGCAAGGTCTCTTCCAATTACAGTAGCGCCAAAAAGAACAATACGCGGAACTCTAGATTTAACTATATCATTTAATATTCTGCTGTAAGGAAGTGTTCTATAATTCCTTAATAAAGGATGGTCAACCAAAAGTGTTTCATCGGCTCCAAATCTGAAAGTTTCTTTGGCAATTTCTTCTACACCGGCTCCAATTACAACTGATTTCAATTTCCCGTTCATTGCCTCAGCAAGTTTATGCCCTTTGCAAAGAAGCTCAAAGCTAACATCGGCAGGTTTTCCATCTCTCTGCTCAATAAAAACCATTACTTCATTTTGAAAATTCATATTGAATCCTTACCCAAAAATATGATCAGTCATTAATTGTTCTATAAGATTATTTAATCCTGCTTTTGTCGGTTCAACTCTGATTTGATTACCGCCTTTTAAAATTACAGATTCAACTTTATGCACTTTAGTAGGTGAACCGGCTATTCCGCACCTTTTTATATCAAGGTTAAGATCATCCATAGTGAAAGTGTTTATTAAAAGATTTCTTTCTTTGTATTCATGAATAAGTTTATCTGTATAAAGAAGAGAATTTTCCTCTGCAAGTTTTTCAAGATCCAAAACCGATTTAGCGTTTTTAAAAGCCATTACTCTTTTTGAACTGAATGGGCGGGGTGACACAACATTTTTTAACACTGTTATTAAAACAGGAAGAGTACTTTCAACAATTTCATAACCGCCATCAATTTTTCTTTTAATTTTAATTTTATTTTTATTCACATCGAGAATTTCTTCAGTATAAGTAATTTGAGGAATGCCAAGCTTTTCTGCTGTCTGCGGACCAACTTGTGCAGTATCCCCATCAATTGCCTGCCTGCCTGCAAAGATAAAATCATACCCGCCAATTTTTTTTATTACTTCACTAAGCACATAAGAGGTTGCAAGAGTATCAGCACCTGCAAACTTTCTATCGCTGATAAGGTAAGTCTCATCTGTACCCATATAAAGGCATTCACGTAAAATATCAGATGCACGTGGAGGTCCCATTGTAATAGCTATTACTTTCCCTCCATATTTTTCTTTTACCTGCAATGCAAGTTCAAGAGCAACCCGATCTTCATGATTAAAAATTGCAGGAAGTTTAGTGCGGTTTACGGTTCCATCATCCTTCATTACTTTGCCGGAAATATTGGCAGTATCCGGAACCTGCTTAACCATTACGATTGAATTGAACATAACACCACAGTTATTTAATATTTACTGCTTAACATATACCAAATAATATTCCATTGGAAACAATATTAGTAATTTCAATAATTTGCGAGAAATTGAGTTGGAATAATTAAGCTCTTTTCAAATGGGAGAATTGTTTTTAAGATGTTCTTAGAAGTGGGAAAGTGAAATAAGTTTATGTTAAGAACAAAAAATATAAAATATCAGATATTGGGGAAATTACTCTAAAATCTAAGATCGAATTTTTATAAATAATTGAAACTAAAATTTCCCTTCATTATTTTATATCTTGATTGAGACAGGAAATTAAATATTAAACCAAAAATTTTTCCTTATAAGTAAAGTGAAAAGAAACTTTGTTTCCTATAGAGTTATTCTTTATTTGATTGGTGTTTTTTTAATATCTCTAGTCCTATACTTTAGAATTTCAAAGTCACCTAGAATTGAAGATCTGTTTATTAGTTTTGCAGCGACTGTACTGGGTATCATTGTTACATTATTGCTGGTTGAAAGATCAATAAAAAGACAAGAAAACGAAGAATGGGAAGAATTCGAGAAAATAATATCGAATCAAATAATTGATATTTTATTTACTCTGTGTAACTATTCAAATATTAGTTCTATTCTTTGGGAACAATACTTGGAAATATTTAAGAAAGATGTTGATACAAAGGACAAGATTATTAAGTACATTAATTATTTTCATTCTTCCGAAATAAATTTAGATTATATAAAAAAAATTGTCAGTGATGAACACTTAATAGAATTTTTCTCTCGTGGATATAAAAGTATTTTTCAAAATTTAGATGATACTTTTAGATTATACGGTAATAAATTATCATCTGACCAATCGACAAATATTATAAACTTAAAAATGAAAGTTTCAATTCTCATCAATAATATGAATAGGTTCTATACAGCTAATTTTGCAATAAAAGAATTTAATGTCCCATTAGAGACCGCTCTATTAAATGATTTTAAAGAAAATGTGAATAAAGCAATACTTGCAGCAAATAAACTTTTACAAACAATATAATTTTATTCCTTCTCTCGTTTCTAAAGAAATTTAGAGATTACATTACGCTTTGTGGATCAACATCAAAAAACAGCTTAACATCTCTGTAGCGGGTCTTGCGGTTGAATTCTGCAAAAGAATCAAACACAGCTTTTCTTAAAATTCCTCCGCCGGGGTCTTTCTCTTTACTGCTCTTAACTAAAATATGATACCTGTAATGTCCTTTTAATCTTGCAATAAGTGCTGCAGAAGGAGGTGTTATCTGTAAATATTTTTTAAATGCGATAAGTTCTTTATGAAAATCAAATACAGCACCTCTTGCTTTATCGTTATCAATATCTTTTGTTTCAATCAAACATATTCTAGTGAAAGGCGGATAACCCATTCTCTGCCGGTTCAAAACTTCCTTTTCATAAAAACCAATGTAATCATTCTGCAAAACTTTCTGAAGAGTAAAACTTTTCTCATTAAAAGTTTGAATAACAACTTCACCTTCAACTTTGCTTCTCCCCGATCTTCCCGAAACCTGAGTTAGAAGCTGGAAGGTTCTTTCATCCGCGCGGAAATCCGGGAGCCATAATGTTGTTTCCGCAGAGATAACTCCAACAAGTGTGAGCCTTGGAAAATCCAAACCTTTGGAAACCATTTGTGTACCGACAAGAATATCAACTTCGCCTTTACTAAAATCCATAAATATTCTGCCAAGTGAATTTTTCTTTGAGATTGAATCTGAATCAACTCTTTTTATTTTTGCTTTTGGAAAAAAATATTCAATCTCATCTTCAACTCTTTCAGTACCGGTTCCAAAATATTTTAGTGCATAAGAACCGCAGTTATGACAAACTTTAGGAACATCTTTTGTGAAAGCGCAATAATGGCATTTAAGAATATTCTGGTTTATATGATAAACAAGCGGTACAGAACAGTTATCGCAAATTTCTAATTCACCACAATCATCGCAGTAAACCTGGGTTGAAAACCCTCGTCTATTCTGAAGTATGATTACTCCCTCTTTCTTTTTAAGCCTATCCTCAATCTTATCAAGCATAAACTTTGAGAAGACATGTTCCATCTTCTTTTTCTTTTTTTCATTTGAAATGTTGATTAGATGAATCTTCGGTAGTTTTGCATTATCTATTCTTTCGGGCAATTCAAGAAGTCCATACTTACCGGCTTGTGCGTTATACATACTTTCAATTGATGGTGTTGCAGATCCAAGAAGGACAGGAGATTTATGAAGCTGTGCAAGAATAACAGCACAATCACGTGCATTGTATTTAGGGGTATTATCAAATTGCTTGTAACTTGCATCGTGTTCTTCATCCACAACTATAAGTCCGATATCATTCAATGGTGCAAAGAGTGCTGATCGTGCACCAATTACCACTTTAGATTTTCTATTAAGGATTTTTCTCCAGGAATCATATCTTTCCCCAAGAGACATCCTGCTGTGAAGAACGGAGACTTCATTTCCAAAATTATTATAAAAGCGTGAGATGATTTGAGGAGTTAATGAAATCTCCGGCACAAGAATTAATGCAGATTTATCTTTCTCAAGAACTTTCTTTGTCAGTTCAATATAAACCTGGGTTTTACCGCTTCCGGTAACTCCATGCAATAGAAAAGGTTTAAACTTTTCTTCTTCAATTGAAGCAGTAACTTCATCAACTATGTTCATCTGTTTTTCTGTTAAAAGAAAATCAACTTTCTTTTCTGTATATGCTTCAATATAATCTCTTGAGATTTCCTTCTCGAAAACTTTTATTAATCTCCTTTTAGCAAGTCCATCTACAGAAGATTTTTTTGATTCTGTTTTCTCAAGAAGAAAACCGAGCGGAACAGATTCTTTTTTAAGTGATGAAAGAAAGAGAAGAACCGAGATCTGCTTTGGCGACCTCTTTTCTATTTCAGGGAAAAAAGAATATATCTCACCAATTGGTTTAGCAAGCTTAACAAACTTTGCTTTTTTTATCTTTACTTTAGCACCCGCAATCTCATTCAGGATTGTAACTGCACCTTGTTTTTCAAGATTACTTAATATTGAATAAATATTTTTTTTCTGAACTAATCTTTGCAGATGAGAAAAATTCATTTCCTCTTTTTCAGATAGGATTTTCAGGATCTTAGACTTTAATAAAGTCTTATCTTTTTCCTTTTCAAGAAGCTGCAAAGCAAAATTCGTATCGCTTATTATTTTTCTTTTAGATTCAACATCAAGTCCATACGGAACAGCGAGCTTTAGTGCTTCACCTAAAGAAGATAGATAATAATCTCCCAGCCATTTATAGAACTCTAGTGATTTTGGTGTAAAGATAGGTTTAAAATCAAGAATATCATCCAGTGGTTTTATTTTTTCTTTAATCCCGCTCTGCGGGATAGAAGATGAAGTTGAAACAATAAAACCTGTTAATGTTCTCTTTCCGAAAGATGCAACAGCACGTACTCCGGGCTTTGCAAGAGATTCTAATGTTTTCGGAACAGAATATGTAAAAGCATTTCTGAATGGTAAGGGAAAAACTAATTCAGCATACATTAATTTTCTTCTTTATAATACGGTGCAAGATCTTTGTAATAACTATCATCATAATCTGTAGCTATCATTTCAAAGAGTAAAGTCTTTGTACTCTTATCCCAAACAATTCTTTTATATTCTTCAGATAAAATTACTTCACCATTAGTTGAATAAATACTGTCATCAGGCTCCATAGTCAGATAGTAGAAACTATCTTCAAATGAGATTGTTTCAATTTTCCTTATATCATTAAAATTAAGTTTTACCTCAGCATGCAGGAGGTCATCTTTTATATACAGCCTTCTAGATGTTATATCTTTTCCTTCATCATACATATCTGAGATGAATTTCTCACTCTTATAAATGTAATTAAAAAGAGTATTTTTATCTTCTTCAAATTCTTCATCTGTTTCTGCATCGGATCGGATGTCATAAATTCTGAATGTTCCTTTTCCTTTAAGATCATCTTCAAGATTCAGTTCATAAGAAATTCTGTGAAACGTAAGGCAGCCTGAGAGAGAGAATGATACAATAATAAAAATTATTAAAAGTAGTTTTTTCATTGGGTTTATTTCCTTTTATTTTTTTATAGCACAGATTAGTAACCTGCTACGATTTACTAAACGACAGCTTTTTCAATCAATGTTAATTTTTTCTCATCAGCATTTAGTTCAGCATTAATACCGAATGGAAGTGTAAATTTATTTTTTATATGTCCAAAAGAAAGTCCGTAAATAACGGGTATACTTAAGCCGGATAGTCTGTCAAATAAAACTTCCATAAGTGAAAAAGAATTTTCAAATGACGGATCTTCTTTTTTAGGTTCACAATCATCAAATACGCCAAGAGCTATTCCAGCGGCTCCTTTAAATTTACCGGACATAAGCATTTGAGTGAGCATCCTGTCTATTCTGTATGGTTCTTCAGTTGTTTCTTCCAGAAAGATAATTTTATTTTCAGTATCAATATCATATTCAGTTCCGATTAAAGAAACAATAACAGATAAGTTCCCGCCAATTAATTCTCCTTCGGCTTTACCACTTCTTATTGTAACAGGTTCAGATCCGTTTCCTTCAGGCCCGCTGATAAGTACAAGTCTTTTATGCGGAGAGATTAAGACATCTTTAAGATAATTCGTACTGAATTCATTGAAAATAGAAATTCCAACAGGGCCGTGAAAGCAAATCAATCCTGTCTTAGAGTAAATCCCGTATAGTAATGCAGTTACATCACTATAACCAATTAAAACTTTAGGATTATTTTTAATAATTTCATAATCAAGAAAAGGAAGAATGCGGGAACAGCCATAACCGCCTCGTGCACACATTATTCCATCAACATCCTTTCTTGAAAACATTTCCATTAATTCTTCAGTTCGCTGTTTATCATTGCCAGAGAAGTAACCTATTTTGTTAAGGACTGACTTATTATAAACAGTATTGAAACCAAGAGAATGAAGATTTTTTATACAATCTTCAAGTTCTTTTTCAGATATGTAGCTGCCTGGAGTGACGAGTGCTATTGAATCTCCTTCTTTCAATCTTGGTGGTTTTATTTTCTGATGTTGTTTGATAGGATAGGAAAAAATTCTCTCCGACGCAATTAAAGGAGAGGCTGAAACAAGGGATAATGTTTTAATAAAGTTTTTCCGTTTCATATGATTTTTTCGTCATACAACAAATGATCAAATGTTTCCCTGCTTCGTATGATATTAAATTTATCACCATCAACCATAACTTCTGCAGGACGTCTTCTTGCATTGTAGTTTGATGACATAACCATTCCGTAAGCACCAGACGACATAATTGCAAGGTATTTTCCAGAAGCTGTTTCAGTAATTGTTCTATCCTTTGCAAAAAAATCTCCAGACTCACAAACAGGACCAACTATATCTGCAACGATATCTTTATCAGTTTTGGAAATCTCAACCGGCTGGATATGATGATAAGCTGAATAAATACTTGGGCGAAGTAAGTCATTCATTGCTGCATCAACAATTATAAATTTCTTAAAATTATTTTTTTTATTGTATAAAACTTTTGTAACTAAGATTCCTCCATTCGCTGTAAGGAATCTTCCCGGTTCAAAAAATACTTCACAATCCAGTTTCTTTAATTTTGGAATAAGTGCCTCAGCATATTCTGATATTGAAAATGATTTTTCACTGTTGTGGGCAACACCAATTCCGCCTCCCACATCAAAATGCTCAATCTTAACTCCATAAGCTTTTACTTTAAAATAAAATTCTGAAAGCTTATCAACTGCTTCTATAAAAGGTTCAACAGAGGTTATCTGCGAACCAATATGCATATCAATTCCTGTGAATGAGATATTGTTAAATTTTTCGTAGTCTTTAAATATACCCGATGCTTCTTCGATATCACTTCCGAATTTATTCTGTGATAAACCTGTCGAAATGTAAGGATGGGTCTGTGGATTAACATTCGGATTAACACGAACTGCAATCCGTGCTTTTTTCTTCATCTTAGCTGCTATTTCATTTATCAGTTCAATTTCTTCACTGCTTTCAGCTTTAATCATCATATCTTTTTCAATTGCAAGCCTTATTTCATCGGAAGTTTTTCCAACACCTGTCATCAGCATTTTTTTAGGATCAACACCTGCTTTGTATGCGCGGTAAAACTCTCCTTCAGAGTTTACATCAATCCCGCTCCCAAGATCATAAAAAGTCTTTATTACATTTAAATTAAAATTTGCTTTAACAGAATAAAAAACTTTATGCTTTACTTCCCTGAAAGCTTGAGTAAATTCTTTGTATCTGTCTTCAAAAAAATTTTTGCTGTAAATATAAACCGGTGTTCCTGTTTTTTTGATGATCTCCTGAACAGATATATTGTCACAGTATAAAGAGTTTTCTAAACCGTAAGTAAAGTATTTTGATTTGAAATAATCCATAAGATCCTGTATAGATTAGGAAAAGAATTAAGTAAAGTTAAGTGAAATTGAAGAAGTTTAAAAACTTATGAAACCTTCACTCTCACATCCACAGCAAAAATTTTATTGTCTGAAGTTATAATAACAGGGTTCATGTCGCATTCGGTTATTGAGTTTTCATCAAGCATCATTTGGGCAATTGATTTAATAATTGATTTTATTTGCGAAATATCTGCCGGCTTTTCTCCACGTACACCTTTAAGAATTTGTCCAATCTTAGTTTCATTAATCATCTTATCTATATCTGCATCAGATAAATAAGCAGAACGCATTGCAGTATCTTCAAAAACTTCAACATATTTCCCACCTGAACCAAACATAATCATAGGACCGAAAGAAGGATCCCGGAAAGCTCCGATAAGAATTTCAAATCTTGTATTTAAGAAAGGCTGAATAATAAATTCCTGTGTGTGTAAACTTTTTTCCATCTCTTCAGCTTTTCTAATTAATTCTTCCCTGTTTTTTATATTAAGATGAACTGCATTCAATTCACTCTTATGAATTATATCTCTACCCACAGCTTTTAAAACAACCGGATATTGAAAATCCCGATTATTTATTTCATAATGGCTAACAATCCTGGTTTCTGCTAAAGGTATATTATAATTCTTCATTAAAGCAGAAACTTTTTCCTGGGTCAGAAATCCGTTTCCTTTATTTTTTAAGAAAGAATCATCTTTTGATTTTTTTAATCTCAATGTTTCTTTTTTACCAGAATAAAAACGAAGAATATTTGAAATAACTTTTGCAGGATTTTCAGGATTTCTGAATAAAGGTATTTTCTTTTTTGAGTTTAACCTGTATTGATCCCAGAATTCAGGTAAAGGCATAACAACCTGCATTAAAGGTTTTGCAGGTTTAATCTCATTTATCCTTTCAATCACTTCAAAAGCATTTACCATAATCGGTTCAACAAAAACTGAGATAATGGAATCAACATTGGGATCATTCAATAAAAGCTCATTAACTTTTTTATAAGCTTTTGCGGTTCCGCCCGGTAAAAGATCAACAGGGTTATTAACACTCCCTTCAGGATGAACAATTTCCCTCAATTTAGTTTTAGTTTCTTCACTTAATTCTGCAAGTGTTAAAGAATTCTTTTCAACCGCATCTACTGCAAGAATTGCAGGACCACCGGCATTTGTAACAACAGCTACTCTATTTCCTTTTGGTTCAGGAAAATATTCAAATCCTTTAGCTGTGTTGAACAATTCGTTCAGGTCATCTGTTCTTACAATATTAAACTGCTTCAGCACCGAATCAACAACTTTATCGCTGCTTCCCAAAGCCCCTGTATGAGAAGATGCAGCTTTAATTCCTCCTTTTGTTCTTCCTGCTTTAAGAACTATTACAGGTTTTGCTACGGAGCCATTAATAAATTTCTGAATAAAAGCTTCTCCATCAACAAAACTCTCAAGATAAAGAGTTATAACTTTTATATTAGGATCATTCTGCCAGAAATCAAGAAGATCATTTTCATTTATATCTGCTTTATTCCCAACACTTATAAAGTGAGCAAATCTTATATCAGTTTCTCTTAAAGAATTTAGTATAGCAGCACCAATTGCACCGCTTTGTGAAAGGAAAGCAAGCTTTCCTGTTTCAGGTTTTTCGGCGACAAAAGTTGCATTAAGTTTTATCTCTTTAAGAGTGTTTACAATTCCCATACAATTGGGACCAATTAATCTTGAATCACTTTCTTTTATCATTGAAATAATTTTAGCTTCTGCTTTTCTTCCCTCTTCGCCTGTTTCTTTAAAACCTGCGGTAATAAGAATTATTGATTTGATTCCTCTTTCAATTAAAGAGGAAATAGTTTCTTCAGCAAACTGTTTGGGTACCATAACAATAGCAAGATCAATTTCAGCTTTAATGTCTTCAATAAATTTGTGGCATTTTATTCCAAGAATTTCTTCTGTTTTGGGATTTACTAAAAATAATTTCCCTTTATAACCATAGTTTTTAACACAGCTGGTTAATTCGTAACCAAGGCTTCCTTTTTTGCCTGAAGCACCAATTATGCAAAGTGATTTTGGATAGAAAAATTTTGAAAGAGAGTTATTCATTATACCCCTGATTTTGTTTAGTAAAAATGGTAACTGATGTTATACAAAACATTTTAAATATTGGAGTAATGGAATGGTGTAATATTATATTTTGTTCCTCTTTATGTAATCCCAATATTCCATTATTCCAAAATTCCATTATTCCAAACATTGCGTTAGGTGAGTTATAATATTTTCTTGTAATTTAGATTCAGAAATAATTTTATTTCACTTTCCCTTAGGAAATATCTTCTAAAAGATATGTTAACCAATAAATAATTTTTTTTAACATGATTAAAAATAAATTACTTTTTGCTTTAATACTTGCGTTCCTTACAAAAATCATTTATTCCCAGACTGATATAAGATTTGAACATCTTTCATTACAGGATGGGATTGCTCATAATCTTACGAATTGTATGATGAAAGACAGTAAAGGTTTTTTATGGTTCGGTACAATTTATGGTCTTGCCCGATATGAAGGTTCCGGTTATACGGTTTTTAAGAATAATCCGGATGATCAAAATTCAATTTCTTTCGATGATATAGTTTCTCTCTTTGAAGATAAGAGCGGGAACATTTGGATTGGAACAAGGGGAAGCGGATTAAATAAGTATAATCCTTATAAAGGAGAATTTACAAGATTTATTTACCGTAAAGATAATCCGAATGGAATTAATGATAATATTATATGGGCTGTTTGTGAAGATAAAGAAGGAAACATCTGGATTGGGACTGAAAGAGGAGGACTAAATCAATATAACCCTGAGACCGAAAAATTTAAACATTATAAGCATAATGAATCAGAACCTAACAGTATAACCAGTAATACTATTTTCTCTCTTTTATGCGACTCAAAGGGAGACCTCTGGGTTGGAAGTAAATCGGGACTTTCAAGGTTTAATTATGATAATAATTCTTTTGAAAATTTTATAAATAACCCGGAAGATAGATTTACTATAAGTCGTGGAGCCATAAAAGTTATTTATGAAGATAATGAAAAAAAATTATGGGTCGGTACAACATCCGCTCTAAACAAGTTTGATGGAAATATTTTTACAAAATACTATTCAGAATCAGGTTCTAATTCCTTAAGTCATAATTCCATTTTATCAATTACAGAAGACAGTTTCGGTAATCTTTGGATTGGTACAGCTTATGGCTTAAATCATTTTAACAAAAAAACAAATCAATTCATAAACTTTTTCCATAATCCGAACGATCCCGCAACGTTAAGTGGAAATGTTATTCAAAATGTTTTGGTGGATAATTCCGGTTTGATCTGGGTAAATTCTTACAAAAGCGGAATAAATAAAACAGTTAAAACACCTCATCAAAATTTCATCAATCTCCTAAGTTATGAAAGCTCAGGTTCTTTAAGTAATAGTAATGTTATTTCATTATCTGAAGGGAAAAACAACATCGTTTGGATCGGCACCTTAAATGGTTTGAATTATTATAATCAGGAAACAGGAGAGTTAGCCAGTGTTTATATTGAAGATACTCCGGAGAAAAAAAGTATTAGTGCTCTGGCAACTGATTATGATGGAAATATTTGGGTTGGAAGCTATGGAGGATTAAAAATTTTTAACCCCTTTGGGAGAAGATTTTATGAACCTGATTTTAATGGACTTAAAGAAGCGGGTTTATTTTCAACCCATATAACAGCTTTTCTCATTGATTCATTAACAGTATGGATTGGGACTTATGATAATGGTTTATACAGGTTAGATAGAAAAAATAATTCTCTTTTAAAGTTTAGTTATGAAGGAAAAAATTTTAATAATTCCCAGGCAGATTATATTGTAACACTTCACAAAGATAAGTTAGGTAAAATCTGGATTGGTTCTTATGGCGGCTTGATGATGTATGACCAGAAAGATAATTCTTTCGAAACATTTACAAATGATTTGAATGATGGAACATCTTTGAGCAGCAATTACGTATTCAGCATTTTTGAAGACAGCAGGAAGGAAGTCTGGATAGGAGCGGCAAATGGTTTGAACAAATTTATTTACGGCAGTTCTACATTTGAACATTATTTTGAAAAAGATGGTTTGCCAAACAGTGTCATTTGTTCTATTATAGAGGATTTTAATGGAGAACTGTGGATAAGTACAAATAAGGGGATTTCAAGATTCAACACTGATCAAAGTTCATTTACCAATTACGATATTTCGAACGGCTTGGGCGGAAACCTTTTTAACCCTGCTGTAGGTTTATCCGGTTTTTATACTAATATTGTCTTTGGAGGCAGCTGGGGTTGTGTTATATTTTATCCCGGCGAATTCAGATTCAGCGATTATAATCCACCGGTTTATATTTCCTCAATTAAAAAAATAAACGGTGATGGAGAGACTTCCCTTATTACCTCTTTTACTGATGAAGTTGAAATAAGCAATTCTGAAAAAATTATAAATATAAATTTTGCATCGCTTGATTTTTCAAATCCTTCAAAAAATAAATATGTATATATGCTTGAAGGAATTGATAATGACTGGATAAATACAGATAGTAAAAATTCAGTAACATATACAAACCTTGATCCCGGAGAATATCTTTTTAAAGTAAGAGGAACCAACAGTGATGGTGTCTTTAGCAATCATGTTGCTCAACTAAAAATAATTGTAATCCCGGCTCTATGGCAAATATGGTGGTTTCAGCTTATCTGCCTGATCCTTTTAATTATAGGCACTTTTTATATTGTAAGATCGAAAGTAAGAGCAAAGATTAATCATGCGTTTGAAATTCAAAAGATAAGAGAAGAAGAGGCTGCAAATATAAGAAGACAGACCGAACTTGATTTCCAGGAAGAGCTAGAATACAGGCTTACAAAAATTTCTCTTCTGATTGATAAAATAAGAAAGAAACTTCATGATTCATTGATTGAGGTTGATCCTGTTATTAAAAAGATTTCAGAACACTCAAACAATATCTATGAAGACACGCGAGATTTTATCTGGGCAATTGGACCAGGCAAGGATAGTTTATACACACTTGTAAACAGATTAAAAGATTTTGGAGATGAATTATTCAAAAACAAAAATATTAAGTTCACTATTAAAGGAATAGACAATAGCCTTAAGAAATTTCCCTTGACTGTTGATAGGAAAAGATACATCACTTTAATATTTAAAGAAGCTATGAATAATGCTATGAAATATTCTGAATGCAAAAATATAACACTGGAGATTTCAGTAAGGAATGAGAATAATGTTGAAATTTTCCTTTTTGATGATGGAAAAGGATTCGATACCGAAAAAATTTATGATGGAAATGGTTTGAAGAAAATGAAAAAGTGTGCGGAAAAAATTAATAGCATAATAGATGTAGATTCACGTCCGAATATAGGAACGAAAATTTTATTCAAAGGAGTAATTCCTTATGATTTTTTAGATTATGGAAAGAATGTAGCATAAATCCTTACCAACTAAAATTTTTATTTTTTCTTAAAACTCCTATATTGAAAAAAATTGTTAATTTAATTAGAAAATCCAATATTTTCACATACTTAGTAAAAGATATTTACGTCTGAATAAAAATATTTTTTAAAAAGGGATTGACAAAAAGATTTTTTTATCATACTTTTTTCTCCCAATAATAAATTGGGAGGGAGTATGAAAACAAATAACGAACAATATCTCAGGATCTTTGTACATATATTATATTGTCTGGTAATTCTCGCCCTCATCTTATTTATTTAGAAATTACAAATAAATTATCATATTAAGGAAGGATTCTTTCTCAGCCAAATCCTAAATCTACCCGGAATAGGAAGTTCTATTCTTACAGAAAATCTATAGAGAACCCAATCCCAAGAACTTAAAAAAGGCACAGAATATTTGAAAGTAAAATTATTTTTACTTTTAAAGTAAAAAGGAATAATTTATTATATGGCTTTCTATCAATAAAAGAACCTAACTCTCCTAATCATTTTATTAAAACCATACTTAACGTCTTCTGAAATTCAGGAGTATCAAACCTGTAAAAATAAACTCCCGATGAAAGATTATTGCCATCAAATACAACTTCATATTCACCCGCATTCTGTTCTTTGTTAACAAGAACTGCAACTTCATTACCCAGTAAATCATAAACTTTCAAGCTTACAAAAAGCGATTGTGGAGTTGAGTATTTAATTTTAGTAACAGGGTTAAACGGATTAGGATGATTCTGGAAGAAATTAAATGCTGAAGGCATTCCATTTTCATCTTCAACATCAACAGTTCCAACTAAATGAAATCTCATAGTCTTCTCAAAATGAGTGGGACCAATTCCAAATCTCGAATCAACTACAACTTTTGGCTGGTAAATATCAAGCCCTGTACGGTTTATTCTTGGAGGATAAATTGTAAAAGTAATTCCTAAAGAATCTCCCGGGTTAACTGCGAAGGCATTTGGTGTAAGCTCAAGAGCAGAATCAGGATTCACAGTTCCATAAATGATCGAAGAATAAACAGAATCAAGGGCAATTCCAAAATTATGAACGTGTAGTGTAGTATCAACTCTTTGAATGTTCACATTAATATCACCATAGTTAAATAAGACTGTGTTGAAATATAAAAGAGCATTAGGAAATGAATTCCCTTTAAGAACTAATTTATAAGGATTTATCAAATCCGGATCATTATGATAGATTAAAAGAGTATCAAATAAAACTTCATTAACCTGCGGTGTCCAAGTAATAATTAAACTATCCCTCAATAAAGGTTGAATTGTTAATGGGAAAGAATTTTGAAAATTTATCTCACTACTAACAATAACTGAGGCACTATCTAATTTAAGAAGTGCCGATCCATTATTAATTATAGGAATGAAGAGTTCAACAGGTTCTCCCGGAAGTGTTAATCCAAAATCATATTCTGATGCCGGTATAAATAGTTTAGCTGACCAAAACTCCGGAGAAACATAGCTCAGCGGACCACCATAAGCTCCTACATCATTTCTTAAACTACCTTTGGCAGGATATAAGGCGTTACCGGGAGAATTTGGATTTTCCGGATCATTATATTGAACGTCAGGATTGCCGGCATCGATACAGGGAGAATCATCATTTAAATAAAATCCGCTGTCTGCAAATGAGGGATGCAAGTTAAAATTTCCAGTTCCGCCAATTCCATTCTCAACATTATTGTATTCAATTACAGGCGAAGTCCCTGTTAAATTTATTTGATTATCATTACTCTGGGTATTATTCCAGACTATATTATTTATTACCACGACATTTGCTGTTGATATCCTTATTCCACCGCCAATATCATTGGCTGAATTGCTCACTATTGTATTATTCCGAACTATATTTGGAAGATTATTTCCGGGAAGAGTTTGCAAAATCCACACACCGCCGCCGCCAAAAGTCTGTGCCCCTGCCTGATATACTCTGTTATTTGCAATAATATTATTTGCTATAAGAGCATCCGAACAATAGTTAAGAACAATACCACCGCCATACATACCATCATTATTTAGAATTACATTATTGATAATTTTAGGGGACCCATCACCTACTCTTATTCCTCCTCCTCCGGCACTGATTATTCCCGGTCCAACATGGATTGCTTCATTATCAATAATTATATTGTTCCTGATAGTAGGTGAAGAAAGCGTAATTAATATTCCCCCGCCTTCAGTGTATGTGCCTGCACCATGTTCATCAAGCCAACTTGTTCCTGTTCCCCCTGTTAAAGTGAATCCTTGAAGAATTGCAGTAGAATCCTCACCTGAAATAATTAAAACACAGCTTGCTGTATCAGGATGAACGGGCTGGCCGCCATTAATTATAGTTGTTTTTATAATATTATTATCATTATTCAGAATAAAATGACTTGCCACAACAATATTCTTTCCTATGAAATTTATATTTTCAAAATAAGTTCCGGGAGCTACCAAAACAGTATCACCATTATTTGCGGAATTAATTGCTTCCTGGATGGTTGAATATTGAGAAGGAACATTAAGCGTTTCACCAAATGAGGAAATTTGATGAATTAAAACCGCAAGAAAAAATGGCATAAGTTTTTTCATTTTTACCTCCTGATTATCTTTTTCTAATTTTTGGTGGTGAAAATAAATTTAATAATTAGTACTATCGTCCTGATTCAGGAAACAGAACCATTTTATTAGTAGTACTGAATTTTATCCCCTGAACACAGGCGAAATTTCTTTTTTTGAACGTCTCTTATATTCAGTTGGAGTAAGACCTGTGTGACGCCTGAAAGCTGAGTTAAAGGCAGACTTAGAATTAAAACCGACAGAGTACAGAACTTCAAGCACTGTTTTTTTTTCCAAATCAGATAACATTTCTTTTGCCTTGTTAATTCTGTAACTATTTACAAAATCAAAAAAATTCTGATTCAGGTTTTCATTTATTACCTGAGAAAGTGTTTTAGTAGAAACGTGGATTTTCGAGGCTAAATCATTAATCGTTAGATCTGGTTCAAGATAAGGTTTTTCACTTCTCATATAGTTTTGTAATCTATTCAGGTATTCTATGCTTTCTTCTTTTGTTAAAGATGATTTCTCATACTTAATTTTTTCTGCCTGTTCAGTTAATTCATAAAAAAGTTCAGGATGTTTTAATCCTTTATAAACGATTAAAAAAGCAAAAACAAAATTTATACTTAGTGAAAAGAAATTCATTACATTATAGATTGAAGCAGAAAGATTAACAGTTCTTAAAAGAATAAAATGAATAAAATCTATTACCCACATAAAAATAAAACCAAAGAGAATAATCATTAACCAGGAGAGATTAAGTTTTTCAATTGATGAAAAAACTTTCTTTAATTCCTTTCTGTAATTATTCAGAAGACTGACTGCAAAAAAAATGTAAATTAAAATCTGTAGGTGGAGTGAAAAATAAATTACGTTTGATGCCCATCGTGGAAGAACCATTGAGTTTTGTAACAGATAAATTTTTTCGGAACTTTCAAGTAAATGATAGCTGAAAAGCATTACAACATTATAAATAACAAAAGGAATTAAGTGGAGATAATCTTTTTTGTCTAAGGCAAATTCTTTTTTTGTGAAAGATTTTGTGTAGAGATATAAAAGAGGTCCGAATAGGTATCCAAATGAAAAACCGATAAAACGAAAATCAAAAAGATTGATATTGAAAAAATCTTCAAGATCATGCAAAAGAAAATTTATTATAAATAACGCATTGGAAAAAAGAAATGCTGAAAGAATCCTGAAGCCAATCTCATTTTTTTTCTTCATTGTTAAAAGGAAAAGTGAAAAGAGAAGAAGCTGGAAGACGGTAATAATTGAAATAATTTCTGTAACTGTAACTATCATATAAGTGAAATATTTTTGGAGTTAAAGTATAAAAAATAATTTTAATTATTAAAGATATTAAAGAAGTATTCATTCTTATCTCAAATTTGAATTGCTTTTCATTTTGGGTAAATTTAGCATCATTTTTAAGAAATCCTGAACAAAATTATGCGTTATCCTTTTGCTGAAATAGAGCCTAAATGGAGAAAATTCTGGGAAGAAAAAAAGGTTGACAAGACTGATCTGAATAAATCTGATAAAAAATTATTTTCCCTT
>Ga0154732_1136_pt4 | contig 18120 bp, 18 predicted proteins | sample Rifle2008BG16ft_FD_105740 | JGI IMG/M metagenome (GOLD analysis project Ga0154732, IMG submission 105740) | Ignavibacteria bacterium RBG_16_34_14 | reverse complement strand
TATTACTCACGTACATTTGAATTAAACGCACGCATTGATTATAAATTCGTATTAAATGGTACTGATTGGATACTTGATCCTGAAAATCCTCACCAGGTGCTGGGAGGATTCGGGTCAAATTCAGAATTAGCGATGCCTGAATATGTTCAGCCCTGGGAAATAAATTATCAAAGTAATATACTTCATGGAAATATAGAGGAAACAAATTTTTTCAGCAGCACTCTTGATACCACATTTGAAGTACAAATTTACCTGCCGCCCAGTTATAACAGATCAAACCAAAGCTATCCCTCGGCATATTTTCAGGACGGAACGGATTATACAGATTTTGGTTATACAATAAATGTTCTTGATAATCTTTTGGACAGCAATAAAATTCAACCTATAATAGGAATTTTTGTAAAACCAAATAACAGGGATCAGGAATATGCATTTACCCGTAGATATGAATATGTGCAATTCTTCATTGATGAATTAATTCCTTTTATAGACAGCAGCTATAAAACTATTTCTGATCCCGCTCAAAGATTGGTTTTAGGTCCTTCATTCGGTGGAAATATTTCCGGACTAATAAGTTATAATCATCCGGAAGTATTTGGTAATTGCGGTTTACAATCTGCAGCGTTTTTCCCTAATAATTATGAGGTTTTTAACTTATTCGTTAACAATCCTAAAAAAGATATAAAAATTCATTCCATCTGGGGAACCTATGAATCATTTTTTCCAAACCTTAGAGTTTTCAGAGATAGTTTGATAAATAAAAATTATGAGTTTGAGTGGGGAGAATTTCCGGAAGGGCATAGCTGGGGTTTATGGCGTGCTAACCTTGATAATATGTTAATTTATTTTTTCCCATCTCAACCTGCCGGCGTTGTTAATGATAATAAAAACATACCGCAAGGATTTAATTTAGCACAGAATTATCCCAACCCTTTCAACCCAAGTACAACTATTCAATTCCAGGTTCCGAATTCCTCATTCGTAAATCTAAAGGTATATGATATTCTTGGAAGAGAGGTCGCTACTTTACTTAATGAAGAAAAACCTGCTGGGATTTATGAAGTAGAATTCTCCGCATCAGGACTATCAAGCGGAATTTATTTCTACAAACTTCAGGCAGGTACTTTTATTGAAACCAGGCAGATGGTTTTGATGAAGTAATACGAAAATCTATTTCATAAAATCCCACTTAGCTTCTGTTGAGTGGGATTTTTTATTTGCTCTTTGCAAATTCAAACCGCTTGCATCTGATTAAATAAAATTTGATGTTCATTCCTGAAAAAGCATCTACAACTAGGGAAGAGTTAATTTTTCTCCCGAATTATTTATACACTTAATCAATAAGATGATTTTAATGAAGTAAAATATTTCATATTCATTATCTTCAAAGCCTCAGGTTTAACTGAGGCTTTTTATTAAATTTACCTTCAAATTTTCAATTACAAATAACTGAAATGAATTATTTATCCGGAGTAGAATTATATTTTTCTGAAAAGATAAAAGAAAATGGCCTCAGCATTTGCTATGATGACTATAAACATATTGTTAAAGTGATGCGTCATTCTGTTGGAGATGATATTTATGTAACAAATGGTAAAGGGAAGATTTTCTTATCAATCATTAAAGAAATTAAAAAAGATTCCTTAACTGCATCGGCAAAAAGAGTATTACAGTATGATAATAAACTAGCAAATGTCTTTTTCTGCATTCCTAAATTGAAAAGCAATGAGCGTTTTGAATTTGCCCTTGAGAAATGTACTGAACTTGGTATAACCAATTTTATCATATTTGATTCTGAAAGAGCTATGCACAAATCAGATAAGAGAGAAAGATGGCAGAAGATCGTTCTTGCGGCAATGAAGCAATCTTTAAGAAGTTATCTCCCGAATATAAATGTTATAAATTCTGTTAATGAAATTCTTAAACTGGAAGGAAGAAAAATTCTGCTTGAACAGAATTCGGTAAACCAAATCTCAAAATTGAAAATAAATAAAAATGAAAAGTATTATTTTATCTTTGGTCCTGAAGGAGGATTTACAGAAGAAGAGATTAATTTATTTGATGAGAAGTACAAATTAGCTGAGAATCGTTTAAGAACAGAAACAGCGGTAGTTAAATGTGCATCAATTATAGTGGAATAATTGAGTAATGGAATTATGGAATAGTGGAGTAATGATGTAATGCTTTTTAAATCATTTATTAAATTCCATTATTCCAGTATTCCATCATTCCTGCTCGTTGCGGTAATAGCTTCACTTTTTTTTGGTTGCTCCAGTTCAACACGTTTTGGTAAAGAAGAATCAGAATCAAATAAGGAATATGATAAAGAAAATATCCTGGAAACTGTAGAAGGTGTTGCTTCTTATTATTCAGAAGAATTTCATGGAAGAAAAACTGCAAATGGTGAAATCTACGATATGTATGGGTTGACTGCTGCACATAAAACATATCCTTTCAATACAGAGGTTCGAGTAACTAATCTTTCTAACGGGAAAGCAGTTGTACTTAGAATAAACGACCGTATGCCCGGTTATAAAGGAAGAATAATTGATGTTTCTTTCCAGGCAGCAAGAGAACTTGGAATGATATTATCCGGTACAGCAAATGTAAAGGTAGAAGTTTTAAATTGGGGAGAATGAAAGAGGTATAAGGTATAAAAGTATAGAGGTATAAAGTATAAATATTAACCCTTATACCATATACCATATACCTTATAACTATATACCTAAGGTTTGAGAGTCCTTAACGGAATTTAAATGAATTAACAACAACTTAATGGAGTTTTAAATTGGAATGGATAACTGATCCGCAGTACTTAATTGCATTTCTCACTTTGACTGTCCTTGAAATTGTTTTAGGGATAGACAATATAATTTTTATTTCCATTGTCTCCGGCAAACTTCCCGAAACAGTTCAGCCAAAAGCAAGAGTAGTTGGTTTAGCTCTTGCAATGATTATGAGAATTCTTCTTTTACTTTCCCTTACCTGGATAATGCGATTGACAACTCCACTTTTTGTAATTCTTTCTCAGGAAATTTCAGGGAGGGATTTGATTCTTATAATTGGAGGCTTATTTCTAATTGGGAAAAGTACTTTTGAAATTCATGACAAGCTTGAAGGAGAAGAAGGAGGAAAATCTGCAAAAGTAAAACCATCTTTCTCAAGTGTGATTATTCAGATATTACTTCTTGATATAGTTTTTTCTCTCGATTCAGTAATCACCGCAGTTGGAATGGTAGATAAAATTGGAGTAATGATTACTGCTGTTATTATCGCCGTCATTTTTATGATGATCTTCTCAGCTTCGATAAGCAATTTTGTTCACAAGCATCCAACAATAAAAATACTTGCTTTAAGTTTCCTAATTTTAATCGGGCTCTCATTAGTTACAGAAGGATTTGATCAGCACATATCAAAAGGTTATATCTATTTTGCAATGGCATTTTCTGTTTTTGTAGAAATGCTGAATATTAAAGTAAGGGGAAGAAAAGAAAAACCAGTTAAATTAAGAGAAGCTTATTTAGAGAAGGAGTGATTAGGTATAAAGGTATAGAGTATAAAGGAAGATTCCCTATACCATATACCTTTATATCTTACTATTATTCATTCGTTCTTTTTTGTTTGCCTAATTCCTTGGAAACACTCTCCCACCAATCTTTTTTAACAATATTATATTTCATTTTTTGTTTATCTTCAAGAGAAGATTCAATCTTGGCTTCAAGAGCTTTCCGTTTTTCTTCAGAAGGATTATTAAAGTAATCATTTAACGCGACTTTAATCTGATCGGTTTGCGTTTGTGTCAAAAGGACTTTTTGCTGCAGTTTAATTGCAAGATTATCAGTAACCTTTGATGTTGACTGTGCATTTGTTGAAAAAATGAATGCTAATGCAAAAAATATTATTGCAAAGCTCATTAATATTTTATTATTTTCTCTCTTAGTCATTATTAATGTCCTTCAATTGTTGTATTAAAACTAATATCTCTTAAATGGAATGTCAATGTTTATTAATTGGGTTACATTATCATCACAAAAAAGGAGGTTCTATGCGTTATTCTAATCATTTGTTAACTCTGGTGTTTTTTTGCTTGTTTCTACAATCTCTGAATGCTCAAAGTTCCCCAGGTTTTATTGCTGATATTTTAGCTGAAATGGAATATGTTCAGGGACAAATACTTCAGCTTGCGGAAGCAATGCCTGAAGATAAGTATAGCTGGAGACCTGCAGAAGGTGTACGTTCTGTTGGAGAAGTTTTTATGCATATTGGTGTTGGCGATTATTTTTCTCTAAGTTATGTAGGGGGTTCATTACCGGAAGGTTTTGGTCCGGATATGGATAAATCAATTACCAAAAAAGAGGAAATTATTAATTTTCTAAAAAAATCTTATGAGCATGTAAAGAAAGTTATTTCGGGTTTGAAAGAGGAAGATCTGGAAAAACCTGTTGATTTTTTTGGAAATAGCTCGAATATACGCAGAATGCTTCTGCTTCTTTTATACCATAATCATGAACATCTCGGTCAATCTGTTGCTTATGCAAGAATGAATGGAATAACTCCTCCCTGGTCAATGAAAAACTGATTTTCTTTATAAATAGTAGTTTAAACTCATTCCATCAGGAATGAGTTTTTATTTTAAAGTAGATATATATTTTTTTAGTAATTTTTAAGTTGATATTTTTTAAATTGAAAGAAGATTTATTTGATTGAAGATTCTGCAAAAAAAGTAATTGACAAACATTTAGAAACCTTAAGCAAAGAAGGATTTAAAATTACTTCTCCTGAGAAGAAAGAATTTAATTTTGAAGCATCAATTATTTTGGGAAAAGAATCAATAAAATTGCTGGTCTTTTTTGGTAAGAAAGGAAATAAAACTATTCTCCAGGGAAACAGAGAAAGTGATGTATTTAAGAGAGTAAATTCAATTTTATTTGGTATAGATTTGTTCCCTTCAAATGAAGTTAGTGAACCGGAATCATATATCGGAATTGATGAATCCGGTAAAGGAGATTATTTCGGTCCTCTTGTTATTGCAGGAGTTTTTGTTGATAAGCAGATAAGAAATCAAATTATAAAAACAGGAGCTAAAGACAGTAAGGAATTATCCGATTATAAGATAAAGAATATTGCGGCAGAAATTAAAAAAATTCTTACGGCAAAAAATTATAATATTGTTACAATAAACCCGGAAAAATATAACCAGCTTTACTTAAAGATTGGAAATGTAAACAAACTGCTTGCATGGGGACATGCCCGTGTTCTTGAAAATATTCTTTCAAATGTAAAAACAACTGATGCGATTAGCGATAAATTTGGAAATGAAAATTATATAATCAGCAGCTTGATGTCTGAAGGGAAAAAAGTTAATTTAATTCAAACACATAAAGGTGAAAGGTTTATCGGTGTAGCTGCGGCATCAATTCTTGCAAGAGAAAAATTTATAGATTGGTTTATAAAACAGGAAAGAGAATTGAAAATAAATTTACCCAAAGGGGCATCTTCACTTACTGAAGCAACTGCCAAAAATATTATTAAAGAATCTGGTGAAGATTTGTTGAGTAAAATTGCTAAACTTCATTTTAAAACGACAAAGAAAATCCTTTCAGAATAGGAGTAAAAGAAAATAATTATGGGAAAATCTAGAATAAGACGTATAGGAATATTAACAGGAGGAGGAGATTGTCCCGGACTTAATGCTGTTATAAGGGGTGTTACCAAACCTGCTCAGGATTATGGTATGAGTGTTTATGGAATTCTTGATGGATTTGAGGGACTTGTTGAAGGCAGAGCAATAGAACTGACAAATAATGATGTTTCAGGAATTCTCGCCCGTGGTGGAACGATTTTAGGTTCCTCAAACAAAGGAGATCCTTTCCACTGGCCAATAGAACGAGGTGATAAGACGGAAATTGTTAATAAAGCAGAAGAGGCCATAAAGAATTATCAGACGTGGAATCTTGATGCGCTTATTGCAATTGGTGGTGACGGAACAATGCACATTTGTAATAAATTAGTTCAAATGGGATTAAATATAATTGGAGTTCCTAAAACAATTGACAATGACCTTGATGCAACAGATATTACTTTTGGTCATGACTCTGCAGTATATGTTGTAATGATGGCTTTGGACAGACTGCATACAACAGCTTCTTCCCATCATCGTGTAATAGTTTGTGAAGTGATGGGAAGATATGCAGGATGGATTGCATTAAATGGTGGTATAGCTGGAGGCGCAGATATAATCTTAATTCCTGAAATTCCTTTCTCATGGCAGAAAGTTTATGATAAAATTCACAAGCGTCAATTGATGGGAAAAAAGTTCAGTCTTGTTTGTGCAGCTGAAGGTGCAAAAGCAGAAGGTGGTGAAATGGTTGTTAAGGAAAAGGATATAAAAAGAACTGATCCAATCCAGCTTGGTGGAATTGGAGCAGTTGTAGCAAAAAATATTGAAAAGAATACTGGCAGAGAAACGAGAGTCACAGTACTTGGCCATTTGCAGCGTGGGGGAAGCCCAACACCGTTTGACAGAATTCTTGCAACAAAGTTCGGAGCTTTTGCAATTGAACTTGCATCTCTTGGAAAATTTGGTAGAATGGTAGCATTAAAGGGTAATGAAATTAAAAGTGTCAAAATAGAAGATGCAATAGGTAAACAAAAACTAGTACAGCCGGATAATCAGGCTGTGTTTGCAGCTAAATCAATTGGTATTTCATTCGGAGTATAAGAGGTTTTTTAACCTGGTTAACAGGAGGCAGGTTTGATTTTACTGAGCTCTTATATATATTTGAACGCTTAAATCTGACCAATAAATTTTGTTATTTGAAATTTAGAATTTTAAAGGGGTTCCCGATTTATATCGGGATAAACTTCGTTCAGCTTGCCCGCCTTAGGCGGGTAAATTAGAACGTCTGTCCCGACAAAGTCGGGAAGGCCACGAGTTCGAAAAAAAAGATTAAAATAATTCTTTAAGAAAACTTAGGGGTCGTAGTTCAGTTGGTTAGAACGCCTGCCTGTCACGCAGGAGGTCGCGAGTTCGAGTCTCGTCGGCCCCGCTTAATAAAGCCTTGTAACAGAAGAAGTTACAAGGCTTTTGTATTTTAAAGTAAAATCCACTGAAGTAGTAATTGAAGTGGTAGTCTCAATTATTGAAGTAGATATCCCTCCAACTTCTCATAAGCCTGCTTGTGTTTTTCCGGTTTCATCTTACCAAGGTTCATTAGCTTCCACTTAACAGCCGGAAGATCTTCTATTCCTTCAATACCTAACAATTTCCATTCAGGCTTTCTGTTCTTAAATGAAAGCAAAAACTTTATTTCATCTTCAGTTAAAAATCGCTTTATCTTTTTTATAAGTTCAGTCCTGACATCAGTCACATCATATAATTTAACTTCTTCTGTTGTCATGCCCGCGAACTCATTTTCAAATATCTGCTTTATATCTTTCAATCCCGGATTAAGAAGTTCCACCATTGGTCTAGCATGACTTATCAGATAAACTATAAATGCTTTACGAATATTATCAGTCAACCCTTCATTGTTAAATAGCAGCTTGATATCAAAAAGATCACGGGGATGTTGTCTATCTAATGCAGCACAAATCTTACCACCATAAAGGTCCTCAAAAGATAAAGTAGTAGCAGACAATGTTAATTCAAATATCTCTTCAGCCTTAGTGCATAATCTTTTTCTGACAGGTGGATAAACAATTCCTCTTATGACTGTATTCGCTTCAATCTTTACAGTAGCATCTTTATCTCTGATAATAAGACCATATATTAATTTACTCTTTGCATCTTGTTTTTGCCTCGTCTGAATTCCCGGAAATATTCTTTTAATTCTATCTTCAATACTGGCAAGTCGATTATTAATATCTACTAATGATAAACCTCGATCCTGTACAATTAAATAAGCTAAGTCAATATCCACTGATAAACGTGGATAGTCCCGCCAGAAGAAATTAATTGCTGTCCCACCCTTAAGTGCAAAAACATCTTCACGCATTACAGAAGGTAATATCCGAAGTAATAACTCAGCTTGTTTTTGATATATATTATCCAACATATTCCATCGGTACTGTTATATTATATTTCTTATTAAGAACTCCGTGCTCTACAATAGACCTCTTACCACTGCCAAGATTTATCCTATCCAGGTTCAATTCCTTTACCCATGAATGATCATGTTTTTCTGCCATGAAAAGAAATAGTCTTTTCACCTTCACAGAATTACATTCCTCAAGCAGTCTCTGAACAAGTTGTGGTCTCAGAGTAGTCAATCCTTCCATTATCTTTGCAGCTTCATCAAAAGACTGTTCTTTAGGAACAAGGTATAACATTTCCATAGAAGCTAACTCAGGAGTTGAGATTTTGATGTAAAAATTTCCTGCATTTAACAATGAAAAAAATTCTTCCTTCGTGTATGCAAAAACTTCATTTCTTATCAACACTATCTGCTTATATTTTTTCAACCACACGTGGATATTTTCTTTTCTATTGCTGAACAAATAAATCTTGCCTTCGCGTGGATTTATATAATGACTATATCCTTTTAAACTTAATGCAGTTTTCCCTCCCGCATGTAATGTTGTATTTGATTTTCTTTGTAATCCAAATAAAGCTCCTTGCCAATCAACCTTATCATTATAAAGTTTATACATACCTCGTACAAACAATTCTATCCATTTTGAATTTGAATATATTTTAAGCAGCTGAGAAGTATACCCAAGTTCTTCAAGTTCCTTTACTGTTTTTATAGTGCCTCTGGGCCAATTACTTACCAGCCGGTTTATTTTTGTCTTTTTTGATATATCATTCATATATGAATCCATACATATTTAAACCCGAAGTTGAGTTTATTTTTGTCAAAATTCATATATAATATATATATGAAAACTAACAAATACAAACTTGACATTCAGGATAATGGAATAATTAATTGGAACAAAGTTCCTTTCTGTAAAATACCTGATCAGATTTTTGAGAAGTATGCATTAAAGAAAGGAGATATCCTTTTCGCACGAATAGGAGCAACTGCAGGCAAAACAACTTTCATTGATGATTCCCCAAAAGGAGTATTTGCATCTTATCTTATAAGGTTTTTAAGCAAGGAAGTTGACCCCAAATTTATTTACTACTTTACCCAATCCAGGCTTTATTGGAAACAAGCATTGCAGCTAAGAGAAGGACAACTTAAAAAAGGACTGAATGCTAATACTTTAGCAAAATTCAAAATCAAATATCCTGCTTCAATCAAAGAACAAAAAGCCATCGCCGAAATTCTCTCCACAGTTGATGAAGCAATTCAAAAAGCTGATGAAGCAATAAAGAAAACAGAACGCATTAAACAGGGAATGCTGCAGAAACTTCTTACTGAAGGAATTGGACATAAGGAATTTAAGGAAACAAAGATTGGGAGGATTCCTAAAGAGTGGGAATATGTCAGATTCAATAAATATGTAAATGTACTTGGTGGTTTTGCCTTTAAGAGTAGTGATTATGCCCCAAGTGGCATTCCTTTAATACGCATTGCAAATGTTTCGTTTGGTAAAATTCTTTTTGATGATTTAGCATACCTACCTAAAACATATTTAGGTAAGTTCACGGATTATAGAGTTAATAAAAATGATATCCTTTTAGCACTAACCAGACCAATCATTAGTGGCGGATTGAAAGCCACCATTATAAATGCAGAACATACTCCAGCTTTATTAAATCAAAGAGTAGCTAAAATTAATACTCTTGATGAAAAACAATTACAACAAAATTATCTTAAACATTTTATCTCATCGCCATATTTCTTTAAACAAATGTTGCAAGCTCAGACGAGTACAAATCAACCTAATGTTAGCACAAAACAAATAGAGAATTTTCGGATAATAATCCCTAAACCAGATGAACAAAAAATAATTAGTGGTATTCTTGATGATATGCACGAGAAACTAAAATTATCTATTAAACAAAAAAAATATTTCGAAAGAATTAAACATGGTTTAATGGAAGATCTCCTTACCGGAAGGAAACGAGTAAGACTAAATTAAAAGGGTTAAGAATAATGAATCGTAACGAAGAACAGCTTGAAAAATATTTTATAGAAGAGTTTCAGAAGCTTGGATGGGAATATATTCCCGGCAGCAATCTCCCCAGAACCGGAACAGATGAACCATTAATAATATCTGATCTTCTTGATGCAATCAGAAAATTTAACAAGCATAAAAAGATTTCCGAAGATGATATTCAAAGAACATTAAATGAATTAAAGCTTGTAGTTACCGGGGTTAACGGCTCAAAGAAAATACTTGATTACTATAAGAATGGTATCCCCATAAAATATGAACAGGATAAAGTTGTTAAATACACTGCACTCTTCAATTATGAAAAACCTAAAGACAATAAGTTTATCGTAAGCAGCCAGGTTCATAATAAAGGAGCTAATTCAATTACTAATGATCTCATACTTTACATAAATGGTATCCCCCTTATAAATATTGAATTGAAAGACCCAACCAATCCTGCTGAAAGCTGGGAGAATGCTTACAACCAGGTAAAGGATTATGAAAGAACCGTTCCTGAATTATATAAATATGTTCAGATAGGTGTTGCTGCAGAAGCCTTTGCGAGATACTTTCCAATAGTACCATGGGAATCAGATACTAAAACTTATCGCTGGCGGATAAATGTAAAAGAGGGTGATCCTGAGCTGGATGAAGTTGATTCAATTATTCAAATGCTTAAGCCGGAAACTCTGCTGCAGATTCTGAAAGACTTTCTTTTTGTACGTTCGGAAAGAAGCCAGGATTCAAAGGTAATTGTACGCTATATGCAGTATGAAGCAGTCAATAAAATATATAACAGGGTAAAAGAAAACTATGAAGGAAAGTCGGATAAGAATAAAGGACTTATCTGGCATTGGCAGGGTTCGGGAAAAACTCTTGAGATTATCTTTGCTGCCAATAAGCTTTTTAATTACGATGCTCTCGGTACTCCGTCAATTTATATTATAGTTGATCGTGATGATCTTCAGACTCAGCTTTCAGATGAATATAACTTCCTCGATTTAAAGAAACCGCATACAATTGAGTCTATCCGGGAACTTAAAGAAAATATTGCTGCGGATAATTATAAAGGTAAGCGTGGAATCTTCATCGTGTTGATTCACAAATTTAATCCTAATGAATTCTTTCAGCTCGTTGAAGATGTTAATAGGCAGGCAGGGGAAACCATTAAAGACAGGAAGAATATTATCTGCTTTATAGATGAAGGACATCGCACTCAGGCAGGTTTATACGCAGCGCAGATGAAAGATATTTTCCGGAGTGCATTTTTCTTTGCTTTCACCGGTACACCGGTAGTAAGAAAAGGATTTAATACCTACAGTGAATTCTGTTATCCGCCAGAAGAACCTTATCTCGACAAATATTTTATTGTTCAATCTATTAAAGATGGTTATACAAAAAGAATTGTACATGAACCAAGACTTGATGGTCAACACCTTAATAAAGAAAATCTTGATACATTCTTTAACTCTGGATTAGAAGAGATTCCCGAAGAATATCGTGATGATATGAAGGAGGAAGTAAGGGCAAAACTTAACAGGATAAATATTTTCCATGAAGATCCTGATCGTATAAAGATTATTGCTGCCGACATATCAGAACACTTTACAGAAAACCTTGATGGAAGATATAAAGCTTTGGTTGTTGCAGGCAGCAGACTTGCATGTATCCGATATAAAAAAGCAATTGACTGCTGTCTTCCAAAAGAATATTCAGAGGTAATACTTTCATTCGACCGTAATAACGATAGATCACCTGAACGAAGAGAAATTTACGATTATATAAAAGATCTTGAACAGAGAAATCATGGCAAAGCTTACGAGGATATCCATAAAGAAACTATCAACAACTTCAAGGAAGAAGACCTTCCAAAGATATTGATTGTAACGGATATGCTTCTTACAGGTTTTGATGCCCCAATACTTCAGACAATGTATCTTGATAAACCGCTGAAGGAACAGAGACTGTTGCAGGCAATTGCAAGAACAAACCGTCCATATAAAGAAAAGGAAGCCGGGCTGATAATAGATTATGTCGGCATATTCGACAGGATAGAGAAGGCATTCGAGATTTATGAGCGTGAAGATATAGTTAATACAGTCATCAATAAAGATAAGCTCGCTGCTGATTTTGAAGATCGTATTAATAAGCTGAGTAATATCTTCGCAGGTGTGAACAGGGCTTATGATAAAGAGACGCTAACAACTACTATACAAATAATAACATCAGATAAATCAAAAGAACTTGAATTTGTTAATCTGTATAAAGAACTGCGCCGTATATATGAACTTCTTGGAAGTCATAAGGTTAAGATAGAAAATCTTAAAGAATATAAGTGGCTTACAGCTGTTTATTCATACTATATAAAAGTTGTTATAAAGGATGAAGAGTATGAACACTATGTAAGAAGCTTTTATAAGAAAACGATTGATATGATTCACCAGGAAACTGAAGTGGAAAAGATATACAAGCTCCCTCTGCAGAACAGCATTGATGAAAATTTTGTAAAACGGATATCTGAAGAAGCTGCAAGCAAAGAATATAAAACATCTAATTTTGTTTTTGCTCTTAACAAGTTTGTTCTTGTAGATCAACATAAAAATCCTATTTATGAATCCCTGATTGAAAAAGTTGAAAAGCTTGTAAAAGAATGGCGTGAAAGAATACGAATGAATGAAGATGTTACTGAGCAGCTTGAAGAAGCTGAGCAGATCATTAATGAAATAAATGATGTTAAGAAAAAGAAAGATGAATTCAATCTTTCTGATGAAGAGATGGCAGCATGGCTGATATTAAAAAATCAGCTTGGTATAAAAGAAAATGATGAGGAGTTAATTACTCAAATTAGAAATCTCTTTGATGAACTCGAGCAGATAAAAATTCCTGGTTGGACCAAAAATGCAGAGCTTAAAAAATCAGTTGAGACGAAATTGCGTCAGTTTCTTTTTATAAATGTGCGTACCAAATATCCTATGGATCTTGAAAAGATTAATTCAATTCACAAAAGTATTGGAGAGCAGCTAATTGACTATGAAGGTAGAAAATAGAGATATAAAATATCCTCGCATAGAATTGCGGACAGGACAACTTCATTTTATCCTGCCGATGAATATGCAGTATCATCCAATAATGGATAAATATGAATATTGGATTACTGAAAAGAAGAACGAGATAAATAAGGCTCTAAAGCATGCTGAGAAGTTAAAACTTCATTCCCGGAATCAGGAAGAAGTAAAAGTTCTAATCAATAAACTTATAGATGAATATTCTTCTGAATACAGTATAGTTGTTAACAGGATTGTTCTTAGAAAATTGATATCCAAGTGGGGTAGCTGCAGTTCACAAGGAAGTCTTACCTTTAATAAGATGCTCACTTATTTGCGGGATCATCATTTCAGGTATGTAGTTTTTCATGAGCTTATACATCTGATCGAAAGAAAGCATACGCATAAATACTGGTCATTAATTTCTGAAAAGTTTCCTGACTATAAAGAGATTGAGAACGAATTACTGTCATACTGGTTTTTAATAAATAAAAAGGGAAAGAGGTAAAAAATGAACTCTAAAGAAAATGAACAATTCATAACTTGCCCGGGATGTGGTAAAAAGATTCAACTTACTCAGGCATTAATGAGTCATATAGAAGCTGATCTAAAAACGAAGTATCAGGAAGAGTATGATAATAAAATTCAAGCCCGGGAAAAGAAGGTTAAGGATGATACAGAAAAAGCAATTACTGAAAAATATGAAACCGATCTTCAGGATTTAAAGAATCAGGTTTCTGAAAAGGACAAAAAGCTTAAAGATCTGAATAAACGAGAACTGGAACTCAATCAAAAAGAAAGAGACCTATCTGAAAAAGAAGGTAGTATTCAACTTAAGGTTGATGAACAAGTTAAAACTAGAATATCAGCCATTGAAAAGAAAACTAAAGAGGATACCGAAAAAATAATTACAGAAAAGTATGAAACAGATCTTAAGGATTTGAAAAATCAGGTTTCCGAGAAGGATAAGAGAATCAAAGAACTTAATAAGCGTGAACTTGAGCTTAACCAAAAAGAAAGAGAGCTTAGCGAAAAAGAAGAAAATATTATTAATCAGGTAACTGAACAGGTGAATAAGAAAGTTGCAGAGATTGAAAAGAAAGTTAAAGAAGATGCTAAGAAAGAAAGCTCACTTCAAATGACAGATCTTCAAACCCAGGTAAGCGAGTTACAGGAAAAGTTGTCTGATGCACAACAGCAGGAATTAGAGTTACGCAAAAAACAGCGTGAGTTAGAAGCGGATAAGAAAGAATTCGAGCTTAAGAAGCAGAGAGAACTTGATGCAGCCAAGGCTGAGATTTACAAAGCAGCTAAATCAGATTCAGACTCGGACTATCAGATGCAACTTAGGGAAAATGAAGAAAAGCTAAAGCAAATGACAGCAAAAATTGAAGAGTTAAAGAAAAAAGCAGAACAGGGATCTCAGCAACTGCAAGGCGAAGTACAGGAACTTGAGCTTGAAGATTTCCTATCAACTAATTTCATATATGATAAAGTTGAACCTGTACAGAAAGGTTTTAGAGGGGCAGACGTAATTCAGACTGTCAGAAACCAGTTTGGTCAGGAATGCGGAAAGATTATTTGGGAATCAAAGAGAACTACTACAAAATGGAGCAATGATTGGATTTCCAAATTGAAAGAAGATCAACGGAATGCTAAAGCTGATATTGCTGTAATTGTAAGTCAGGTACTTCCCGATGGAGTAAATAATATTGCGCAGAAGGAAGATGTTTGGATTGTCAGCTTTGAAGCAGCCTATGGAATTACCATTGCCCTAAGAGAACAATTACTTCAGATTGATCAGATAAAAAAATCTCAGATAGGTAAAAACGAAAAGGCGGAAGTTCTTTATGATTATTTATGCAGTAATGAATTCCGGCAGAAGATAGAGGGTATAGTTGAAGCTTTCACAACTATGAGAACAGATCTTGAATCAGAAAAAAGAGCTATTAACAAGCATTGGCAAAAGAGAGAAATGCAAATTGATAAGGTATTAAAAAATACTACTGGAATGTACGGTGGACTCCAGGCATTAATAGGCAGTGCTTTGCCGGAAATAAAAGCTTTGGAGATGCCTGAAATTAAGGAAGAAGAGATACCTCCATTACCAATAGATGATGATGAGGAAGAATTACCACTCTAAATAAATAGCTGAAAGGAGATATAAAATGTCAAAAGGAAAAAACCAACACGTCGTTCCACGCAAGGATGGCTGGGCGGTGAAAAGTGAAGGTAGCTCAAAAGCAAGTTCTATAAAACCGACACAAGCGAAAGCAATTAAAGAAGCAATTATCATTGCCAAGCATCAAAAATCTGAAGTTGTAATTCATAGCAGGGACGGTAAGATAAGAGATAAGGACAGCTATGGAAATGACCCGCATCCACCGAAGGATAAAAAATATTAAAATTAATTGGAGTGAAAAATGTCTTGGGAAGATACTTTTAAATCTTGGTCAGCTGCACCCAGTGCAACAGAACAACAAAAAATGGAAAATGCTGAAACAGCTATAAGTAATGCTATTAAAGCTAACCGACCTTTATCAAAGATAATATAACAATTGTACCGCATGGGTCTTATCGGGCAAGAACAAATGTTCGCATAGATAGCGATGTTGATATTTGTGTTTATCTCAACTCAACATTTTTCGCACGTTATCCTCCAGGAAAGACTAAAGAAAAAAGCCTTGTAACAGAAGAAGTTACAGGGCTTTTTAGTTTTAAAGAAAAAATCACTGAAGTAGTAATTAAAGTAGTGAATAACAAAAAGCAGGACTATTTGAACTATTTTAGGAGAAATAAAAATGCGTCTTTGCAAAGATAAATCACCAATTAATCGGTAGTATTTCTCTTCATAAATAAAAAATAAATAGTAAATGAAACCGCAAAACCAACAAACCATGCATAGTCGTATAGAAATTTAACTTCCGGTACTACGAGACCAATTAATGCAACAAACACTCCGGCGATTAATGCATAAATTGCTTTTAGATTAAAACCTTTTATAAATTCATACTCACCATTCCTTCTATAGAGATCAACTACAATTAATTTCTTTTTCTTCACAAGAAAATAATCACAGATCAAAATTCCGGCGATTGGTCCTAAGAATCCTGAGTAACCAACAAGCCAACCAAAAATATAAGCACTGTAATCAGACAATAATTTCCAGGGCATTATTAATATTCCAAGTACTGCAGTCATTAATCCACCACGAACAAAAGTGATTTTTCGAGGGTAGAGATTGGCAAAATCGTTTGCAGGAGAAACAACATTTGCTGCAATATTTGTGGTAAGTGTTGCAACCATTAATGCGAGTAATGAGATAACAACAATTATTGGATTTTGGAATTTTGTAAGCAGTGTTACCGGATCCCAGATCGCTTCGCCAAATATTACGACAGTTGCAGAAGTAACGACAACACCAATAAAAGAATACAAAGCCATGGTTGGCGGTAATCCGATTGCCTGTCCTAACATTTGCGCCTTTTGGCTTTTTGCAAACCGGGAAAAATCGGGAATGTTTAATGAAAGTGTTGCCCAATATCCGACCATTCCTGTTAATGAAGGAATAAAAAATCTCCAGAACTCTCCTACTGTTTGAAATTTACTTGGTTGACTTAAGATTGGTCCCCAACCTCCGCCTTGAACATAAGCCCAAATGAGAAGAACAATTCCAACTATAAGAAGAAAAGGTGCACCAAGAGCTTCAAGCCACCGTATTGATTCCATCCCTTTGACAATGAAATATACATTCATCGCCCAGAAAATTAGGAATCCTGCTGCCGATCCCCAATTCCATACAGCCCATTGCGGAATGAGAACGCTTATGAGCGAGTTCAAAGCTTGTCCGCCAATCCAGGTTTGTATTCCAAACCAGCCACAAGCTACAATTGCACGAAGAAGTGCCGGGACATTAGAACCAAGTGTTCCAAAAGATGCTCTTGCAAGAACGGGGAATGGTATTCCATATTTTGTTCCTGCGTGTGCATTAAGAATCATGGGAATTAATACGATAATATTACCAAGAGCAATTGTCATTAATGCCTGCCACCAATTCATTCCGCCAGCAATTAGTCCGCTGGCAAGCATATATGTAGTAATACAGACACTCATCCCAATCCATAGTGAAGCAATATTGTATGTTCCCCAATTTCTTTGAACAATTTTAGTTGGTGCAATATCTTTATTAAAAAGTGAAGTATCTTGCAGGCTAGAAAGATCGGTCTCTACCAGGCTCTCGGAAAAAAAATTTCCCATAGCATCCTTTCGCTAATAAAGCAATGTGAATTATCTAAGAAAATTTTATATACGATCAACTAATTCCATGCAGTACCGTGCGTATCTCTCTTAAAAAAATTTCCTCTTCCCGGTTTACCGGAGAACTTATCTTTCTCCACAATAACTTCCCCACGAGAGATTACAACATCAGTATTCCCTATTACTTTTTTCCCTTCATACATGGAATAATCAACTGCCATATGATGAGTTTTAACGGAAATAGTATATTCTTTTTCCGGATTCCAAATTACAATGTCAGCATCGCTACCTGGTGCAATAGTACCTTTACGGGGAAACATTCCAAACATTTTAGCGGGAGCTGTAGATGTAATTTCAACCCAACGGTTTAATGTAATTCTTCCGGCACGAACTCCGCCGTCAAATAGTAATTGCATGCGGTGTTCAATTCCCGGTCCACCGTTAGGAATTTTAGTAAAATCACCTTTTCCTAATTCCTTTTGTTCGTTAAAACAGAATGGACAATGATCGGTGGAGACCATTTGAAGTGTATTTTTCTTAATACCTGCCCAAAGTTTTTCTTGATGCCATTTCTCTCTAAGAGGAGGAGTGAAAACTAATTTTGCATCTTCAAAACCAGGTTTGTTCATATCATCAAGAGATAAGAATAAATATTGCGGACAAGTTTCTGCAAATGCAGGCAATCCTCTATCGCGTGCTTCTGCAACTTTTTCAAGAGCATCATTTGATGAAAGATGTACTATATAAACCGGAGCACCAGCCATTTGGGAAA
>Ga0154732_1123_pt1 | contig 18448 bp, 15 predicted proteins | sample Rifle2008BG16ft_FD_105740 | JGI IMG/M metagenome (GOLD analysis project Ga0154732, IMG submission 105740) | Ignavibacteria bacterium RBG_16_34_14 | reverse complement strand
TTGTAAGAAGATCTAAAGTGATTTTATTCTTTCAATGCTTTTACTTAGGAATTTATAATCTTTTGTTTCTGAAATAAATTCTATCCTGTTTCCATTTTCATCATAAATTACAGTAACAGGAACTGCACCATTCCACTCAGGATTTATAAGGTTGATAACCTCATCGCTTCTTTTTTCCTCAACCACAACTACAGGAAAACCAGCAGATTGTTCAGCAAGAAAAGGTTTAACTTTAGTCTCAATATCCATAGGAAGATCAACAGATACACTCAGGAATTCAAAATCAGTACTCTTATTCTCATTATAAATTTTAACAAGATCAGGAAATTCTTTTACACAGGGCACACACCAAGTTGCCCAGAAATTCACGAATAAAATCTTACCATTTCTTTTTGCAATTTTATTTTTTAACCATATCTCATCTATAATTGGAATTTCTTTTTTATAAAAGAAAACCTGTTCCTGTTGTTTTTTAATCTCATTTTCTTCTTTTATACATCCCGAAAAACAAAGTAAGATCAGCAAAGAAAAAAATAATTTCATTTTATATTCTTTTTATTGTGCAGCCAAACGCTTTTGTTTGAACAATAGAAATTTTTTTACCAGCGAGTATTTCATTAAGTGCATTCGCCAGATCTTGTGTTTCAACATTGCTTTCATTTCTTGAATCATCAATTCTTCCACGGTACAAAATTTTATAAGTGTAAGGTTCCAATAAATAAGCTTCAGGAGTTACGCTTGCTTCAAACATATCCGCAACAACATTTTTTTCATCTTTAAGCACAGGAAATTTAAAACCATTACTTTCAGCGTGACTTTTGCATTCATTCATACTTTCCTCTTTATTAGAGTTTACCCCAAGTACAGCGATATTTTTATCTTCATAACTGTTATAGAGTTCAACCATTCTTAAATTATAAGCATTTGAAACCGGGCATTGAGTTGCAATAAATATTATAAGGATTGCTTTTGAATCATTGTAATCTGAAAGTGAATGTTTTTCATTATAGATATCTGTTAATGTAAAGTTTTCAATTTTTATTTTTGGAGATTCAGAATTATGATTTATATCTGTATTTGAAAATGCGAAAACTGCTATAACAACTAAAGGGACTAAAAAGAATAAAATAATTGCTGCTTTTCTTAACATAACATCTCCTTTGCTGATTTATGAACTAATTTTATAAATAAAAAAAATCTAATAACAGAGAAAAAATTCCCTCTTAAAATAGATGTGAATAAAAACAAAAAGGTTTAAATAGTAATTCAATTTAAGGATTGCAGCTTTTCAATTGATAGTTTCAATTGTTCTTTAACGATATCTCTTTTCTCTTCTTCATTAAGTTTAATCAATACTTGAAGTTTGTCTTTGGCTCCTAGTTCTGCTAATAATTTTGCAGCATAAATTCTTGTTCTGAAGTAAGGATTATCAAGTGCTGATGATATTACTTCAACAACTTCTTTATAGTTTGTCTCTGAGAAAGATTTCGCACAATCGAGAGCTGAGATATCAAGGAGATGCATACCACCATTGCTGTATTTGTACTTTGAATATTCTTTAATAAGGGGAAGTATTGAAGGATCACCAAGTTCTCTAAATCCATCAAAAATTCCTCTGCGGATTACATTCATATGAGAATCCATTTTTAGTGCTTTGGTTAGAATCTTTTTCGCATCCGGATGTTTAACCGCTCCAATAGAATATAATGCGGCACCTTTGACATAATAGTTATCATCATTCTTCAGCTTTTCAAAAAGAATTCCATTTACCTTTTCATAATTGAAAATAGATAGTGCTTTTATTACTGCTTCACGTACTCTTGCATCTTCATCATTACAAGCTGCAAGAAGAGGTTTAAAAACTTTTTCGCCTCCAATCTCTTTCAATGATTCAACAATCGCAATTTTTACTCCATAAAATTTTTCTCTTTCAAAAGCCTGACTTAACGGATTAATTGCTTCTTCTTTAAATTCAACAAGTTCTTTAGCTGCATTCAATCTCCCAATTAAATCATCATCATGCCAAAGTTGAGAAACTAATTCATCAAAAGATTTCTTAAAATCAACTTTGCACAAAATCCATGAATATTTATTAAATCGTATTCTTGGTTTGACAGGACAATCAAAACTAAATGAATTATATTTTTTATTTATATGTATGGTATCAAGAAATATATCTACTCCAAATTTTGGTGGTATAGAAGGGGTTGTAATTTCAACAAGAACAGGTACATCGAATAATCCAACTACAGATGTTTGTTTCTGAACCTGTTCCACATTCAGAATTAATTTTTTCTGAGTTTCATCATATTTATAATTCACCCTAAATTCAGGAAAGCCAGCGCCATAAATCCATTGTTGAAAAAAAATTTTCAAATCCTTGGCGCTCGATTCTTCAAAGGCTAATCTAAAATCTTCAGTGATGACATTCTGATTTTTGAATTTGTCAACATAATGCTTAATTGCCTTTTCAAATTCTTCATCACCAATTTCGAATCTCAGCATATTTAAAATCGCTGCACCTCTATCGTAAGACTTACCACCACTTAATTCAGCAGGAGTGAATTCGGAATCTTTAAGCTTTATTGAATCTAATGGTTCTTCTTTTAATTGATTAGTAAAATATTCTTTGTTAGATAAATATCTTTGATACAAGAAAGCGTCTTTCCCAAATTCTTCTTCATACCAAAGGTCGGTAAAGTAAGTTGCAAAACCTTCATTAAGCCAGGTATGTTCCCATGTTTTACAAGTTAGATAATCGCCAAACCATTGATGAACAAACTCATGCGCAATTAAATCATCAGCAGTGTAGTTGGGAAAAGCATTTTTATCGTGTAGAATTCTTCTGTTTAAAGTTGTTGCAGTAACATTCTCCATTCCTCCCCACTCAAAATCCTGAACAGTTGTTTGTGCATATCTTTCATAAGGATAAGGACAGATATAATCGGAAAAGAAATTAATCATCTGGGGAGTTCTTCCATAAATGAATTCTTTTTTATCAATCCATTCTTCAGGGAGATTATATTCTAATATTATGCCCCCTACATCTTCTTTTAGAGTAACATAATCACCAACAATTACAGATGTAAGATAGTTGGAATAAGGTTTATCCATTTTCCAGTAAAAAGTTTTACTGCTTCCTTCATCTTTAACATCTTTAAGAACACCGTTTGAAATGGCAATAAGATTTGAGGGAACAGTAATATTAATTTCAGAGGTTAATTTATCATCAGGTAAATCATAAGCAGGATACCAATACCTGTTATTCTCTCCTTCTCCCTGTGACCAAATCTGATACGGCATCTCAGGAATTTTTTCTGTTGGTTTGAAAAAATAAAGTCCTCTTGTTGGATAAGCTGTATAGTCTATAGAAACAGTCACTGAATCATCAGTCGAATAAGTTTTATCCATCGCAACAAAAAGATGTTTATCATCCTTGCTGAATCGAAGTTCTTTGCCAGAAATTTTTACGGAACTTACCATCATTGTTTTTGCATGAAGGACAAGTTCATTAAAATTATTTATAAGAGGTGAGAAAGAAAGTTCGCAATTGCCGGTTACTTTCTCTTCATCAAAGTCAAAAGAGAGCGAAAGATTAATATGTTTCTGATCATAATTTCTTGTTTCAGAATTTAGAAAAGAAATTGTATCGGCTTGTGAAAGAATTTTTACGGTGAAAAGGAAAAATATTACGAAACTGTGCAATTTTTTTTTCATTTAAAAAAATTGATTTGATTGTTAATTAACTGAGGCTATATAAAACCCCAACCATTTGGATTAATGGAAAAGTGGAGCCGATGGAATACCGGTTTTGTACTCCAAACTCCATTCTTCCAAAACTCCTTTGATTAGATTTCTTCCATAACAGCTCGTGCTGCTTTAACTTTATTCTGAAATTTAATGGTGTGTTCTCTTTGCAGGCGAGAAGCATGCTTCTCAAGATATAAAGTATAATCCTTCATTGATTTACAATCATACTGAATGCAATAAGCAGTTTCATCAGATGAATGTGCGGGAACAACAACTTTATAAATCTTATAAGAATTGAAATGACCCGTATCTATTATATCCTGGATATGTATTTTTTTCATCCAGTCAAGCCATTCTTTCTCAACATCTTTATTAATATAAATAGTAACAGAATAAATTATCATATCTAAAATTGCCAACCTAAGTTCAAGTTCAAGAACATGCAATCAAGCATATATGCAATCATGCATTCAATTATGTAATTAAGTCAGTTTATATTCATACAGTCATACAGCCATACACCCATACATTCATACGTTTTTTATTTTGCCCAATCAGGAAAAGAACTAAAATCAAATAAAATATTACCAAGAAACCAGACAATGATGGTAACTAAAATAACACCCATAATATTAACAGCAAAACCTGCTTTAACCATATTTGCAATTTTTAGTCTTTCACTTGCAAATACAATTGTATTTGGCGGTGTAGCAACAGGAAGCATAAAAGCCATTGATGAAGAAATCGTTGCTATAATCATAAGCAGCAAAGGATGAATACCAAGGGCAACGGAAAGAGAAGCTGCAATCGGAAGAATCATTTGTGCAGTTGCAGTGTTTGAAGTAAGCTCTGTTAAAAAATTAATTACAAAGGCAATTGAAAAAGCAATGAGCAAAGGAGAAAAATTCAGGTTATAAAAACTTTTCCCTATGAATTCAGAAAGACCACCTTTAGTAAATGCTTCGGCAAGTGCAAACCCTCCGCCAAAAAGCAGAATTATTCCCCAGGGTATTTTTGAAAATACTTTTACATCAAGCAATGTTCTTTTTTCTTTTTTAGATGGAATAAAAAAAAGCAGAAAGGACATTCCAATTGCTACTGTTCCGTCATCAATATAATCCGGGAAAGGGAGAACTTTTTGCCAACCAGGAATTTGAATGAATCCTAAATTCAAATCGGCTCTGAAAATCCATAGTAAAGCTGTTATTCCGAAAACAACAGCAACTGTTTTTTCCTCAAAAGTTGCTTTACCGAGCTTAAGATATTCTTCTTTTATAAAAGCAGGATCTATTCGAAGATTTTTATCAAACTTATAAAATACTTTACTAAGCAGGAATGAAGTAAAGATCAACATTAAAATTGAAATAGGAATAGCCAGAAGCATCCAGGAACCAAAAGAGATTGCAGGTGCCTCCGGAAAAATAATTTTATATATTCTGATGAATGCAAGATTAGGTGGTGTTCCTATTAGTGTTGCTATTCCCCCAAGGCTGCATGCATAAGCAAGGCTAAGCATTAATGTTATTGAAAAATTTTTTGTGGTTTCTTCACCAAACTCTTTCTCCATTTTATGGATTATAGCTAAACCTATTGGAAGCATCATTAAAGCAGCTGCTGTATTAGAAATCCACATTGATAAAAAAGCAGTTGCAATCATAAATCCAATAACTATTGAAGATGGACTTCCACCAAACTGGTTTATAATTTTTAAAGCTATCCTTTTATGCAAACCCCATTCTTCCATAGCTAAAGCAAGTAAGAATCCACCAAGAAAAAGAAAGATAACAGAATTAAAATATGATGAAGCAATCTCTTCCCCTTTTAATACCCCCATTAAAGGAAAAAGTATGAAAGGCAGTAATGAAGTTGCAGCAAGAGGTATTGCTTCAGTCATCCACCAGATTGCCATTAAGACTGCACTTGCTGCTGTATAAGTTACTTTAGGATTCGAAGGTTCAAGATTAGTGAAGAGAATAATAAAAAGAAAAACTAAAAGCCCTGAAATGAAGCCGATTTTGGAGGATAGAGTCACTATAAAATAGAACTGAATTTTAAATTTGATTGAAAATAAAATAATTGCGGTTAAAAAGCTATTAGTTAAAAAAAGGAAAGTGAGTTTCACCTGAGATCGTTGGGCTGCAATCACTCCAAGGCAAAACTCACTTCATATAGAAAAGAGAAATCCATCCCCGGAATTTTATAGTGGGCACTATAAGGTTGGAACCAGGGATGGATCTCAAAAAATTATTTAAGGAGTATCATTTGTTTAGTTTCAATAAATTTTCCTGCAACTTCTACTCTACAATAATAAACTCCACTGCTTAAATCAGTAGCATTAAAAATCACATTGTGATTACTAGCACTTAATCGTTATTAATTAATGTCGCAACTTCAAAGAATTGAAAAGATTACAAGCATATAAAAAACGGTTTTTCATTTTGCCCTTTTTCTAATTGTTGAATTAAATTGTTTGAAAGATTAAGTGTGTTTTGAATCAGAAAAGTGACAGAGGAAGAATAATATTACTTAAAATTTAAATTATCATTTGGTTCTATATGAACAAGTACATCGCTGATGCGTGGGAATTCGGTAATTATCTTATCTTTAACTTTGTGAGCTATCTGGTGTCCTTCATAAACAGAAATTTTTCCATCAACGATTACATGGAGGTCTACGAAAAAATCCAGTCCCATTTTTCTTACAAAACACTTATCGAGTGATAAGACTCCCTCGACAGATAAACCAAGTTCTTTTACTTTTTCCAGAATTTCTTTTGGAGGTGCTGTATCCATAATTTCTTTTAAACCAATCAATCCAAGTTTATTAGCGCTATAAATAATTATGCCTGAGGCACAAAGTGCAGCCCAGTCATCTGCCATTTCATAACCTTTACCTCCAATTAATGCAATGCTGATGCCTATAAATGCAAAAGAAGAAGTAATTGCATCACTGCGATGATGCCAGGCATCAGTTTTTACCACTGTACTCTTAACAGACTCTCCAACTCTTATTACAAACCTGAATAAAGATTCTTTAACAATTACTACAAGAATAAGAACTAAGAGTGTAAAGGGTTCAGGCGCATGATGCGGAGTAATAATTTCATGTATACTTTGAACTATTATAATAATTGCAGCAGCAAATAGTGCGAGTGAAACAATAATTACAGCAATTGGTTCAGCTTTACCATGACCATAAGGATGATCATGATCCGCAGGCTTGGACGCAATTTTTAATCCTGCAATAACTACAAGAGAAGTAACTACATCTGAAACAGATTCAATTGCATCTGCGACAAGAGCATAAGAGTTTCCAATTATTCCTGCAACTCCTTTTATAACTGCCAACAGAATACTTACTATAATTCCTACTAATGCAGAACGAATTCCTTTTCTTATTGATCTAAAAGTATTTAAACTTTTTTTATTCATCATGAAAGCTTTTTAATTACACACTAAAAAATAAAAAAATACCACCTTAAAGAAGAGTTTCTATTAGAAAAAAAATATATCCGTTATCCTATGGCTTTGCTGATCAAAACAAACACCCATTCAGTCATTAAAAAAGAAGTTTTTCTATAAGGAATAATTCTTTTTATATTTTATTACTTAAAATGAATCTACTTTCAGAAAAATATGAAGCTGTAATCGGGCTGGAAGTCCATGCCCAGTTGCTTACAGAATCTAAAATATTTTGTGGCTGTTCTACAAAATTTGGCAATCCACCAAATACAAATGTTTGCCCGATTTGTCTTGGGTATCCGGGAGTTCTTCCTGTTCTTAATAAAAATGCAGTTGAGTATACACTACTGATGGGACTTGCAACCAATTGTAAAATTAATGAAAGATCAGTTTTTGCCAGAAAAAATTATTTTTATCCGGATCTTCCTAAAGGCTACCAGATCTCACAGTATGAATTGCCGTTATGTGAGGATGGTTTTTTATTAATTGATTCCGATGAATTATATAATTCGGAATTAAAAAAAAGAATAGGTATAAAAAGAATTCATCTTGAGGAAGATGCCGGCAAATCTATTCACGATATTGGATTTGAAACGCGTGTAGATCTAAACAGATGCGGCGTTCCATTAATTGAAATAGTAAGTGAACCTGATATCAGAAGTGCGAGGGAAGCTTCTTTCTATCTAAACGAGGTAAGACAAATAGTTCAGTACCTTGAAATTTGTGATGGCAATATGGAAGAAGGCTCACTACGGTGCGATGCTAATGTATCGGTTAGGTTAATAGGAACAGAGAAGTTCGGTACAAAAACCGAATTGAAAAATATGAACTCTTTCAGAAATGTTGAAAGAGCAATTAATCATGAAATTGAAAGACAAACAAATATTCTGGAAGAAGGTGGAGTTATATTTCAGGAAACTTTATTATGGAATGCCGATTTAAATGAAGCCTTTTCAATGCGTTCTAAGGAAGAAGCACACGATTATCGGTATTTTCCTGAGCCTGATCTTCTGCCTGTTATTGTTAAGGAAGATTGGAAAAATCAAATCTCAAAAAAATTACCAGAACTTCCTGATGCAAAAAAAAGAAGATTCATAAGCAAGTTCAGTCTGCCCGAATATGATTCTGATATTCTTACACAGGATAAAAAAATTGCAAATTATTTTGAGAAGGTTATTTCTTTTACAAATAATTATAAAGCTGTAAGCAATTGGATAATGGGAGAAGTTCTCAAAATCATTAATGAGTGGAAAATTGAAATTACAAGTTTCCCTGTTTCACCTGAGAATCTCGGAAAGCTTATCAATCTTATTGATAAAGGCATAATAAGTGGCAAGATTGCCAAAGATGTGTTTGCCCTTATGCTTGTGAAAAATAAAGATCCGGAAGAGATTATTATTGAAAAAGACCTTGTTCAAATCACTAATACTTCGGAAATTGAGAACGTAATTGAAAAAATTCTCGGTTCTCACCAGCGAGAGGTTAAGCAATTCCTTGAAGGAAACGAAAAGGTACTTGGATTTTTAGTAGGACAAATAATGAAAGAAACAAAAGGAAAAGCAAATCCAAAAATTGTTAATGAACTTCTGAAAGAAAAGTTGGATTCTTTAAAAAAGAATTGAACGTCGTTGTCACTATTAAAAATATGATTTTAAATAAGATTTTAATAAAAAACATGGAGATAAATTGTCTTTAAAAAATGGATTAAAAAGATTCCTGGGAATAAAATCTGCTGAAGAACTTAAAAAGCAAAAAACCCCAAAAGAAAAAACAAGGGAATTCTTTGAGCAGCTTCTTTTTGCTGCTATAGCTGCTTTTATAATAATAACATTTGTTATTCAGAATACAAGAATTCCTACAGGTTCCATGGAAGGAACTATACTTGTGGGAGATTTTGTTTTGGTAAATAAATTTATTTATGGCTCATCTTCTCCAAAGTATATCCCATTCACAGAAATTGAGATTCCTTATTTCAAACTTCCAGCTATAAAAGACCCTAAAGCAGGTGATATAGTTGTGTTTGAATATCCCGGTGACAGGGATTTATTAGTTGCAAATGAAAGAGGTGTCAATTACGTAAAAAGATGTATCGGAACTCCGGGAGATACTATAAAGATTATTGACAAAGTAGTTTTTGTAAATGGTAAAGAGTTTTGGATTCCACCGAATATAAAATATTTAAGTCCCTATTCTAAACCGGAAGGAATGGTTAACCCGGGAATATTTCCACCGGGTATGCCCTGGAATGAAGATAGTTATGGACCTTTAATAGTTCCTTATAAGGGATACGAAATACGATTGGCTCCTGATAATGTTGAACTATGGAGAACAACGATAGACAGGGAATATGGAAAAAGAGTTGTTGATGTTAAAAATAATGTGGTAACCATTGAAGGTATTCCTGTATCAACATATACCTTTAAGAAAGATTATTATTTTATGATGGGTGATAACAGGGATGATAGTCTTGATAGCAGGTTCTGGGGATTTGTTCCAAGGGATTTAGTTGTGGGTGAAGCCTTTATAGCTCTCTTTTCTTGGGATAGAGATATTCCTTTTTCAGATTTATTCAGATTGATAGGATCAATAAGACTAGACAGGGTTTTGAAGTTATTGAATTAATTTCTTTTAATTAAGTCCCAAAATCTTCAAACTATTTCCAGCATCCTCTGTATTGGAGTGCTTGCTCTTATTGCTATTTCTTCAGGTACTTTCACTTCGAACTGATCATATAAAAGTGAATAATATAATTTCTCAAGTGTAATTGTCTTCATATATTCACAAACAGATTTTTCACTTACCGGATAAAAAGATTTTTCCGGTGCTATTTTCTTCATGCGGTGAAGAATTCCTATTTCTGTAGCAACAACAAAACTTTTACTTTCAGAGCTTTTTGCATATCTCAACATTCCTTCAGTAGAAAAGATTTTCATCCTATCACCATGCGGTTCAGTTTGTGAACGGACAAGACAGGATGTTGAACATCCACATTCCGGATGAATCAGAAATTCTGCATCAGGGTATTTTACTTGTATATCTTTAAACACTACATTTCCAATTTTTTCATGAACATGACAAGCGCCATCCCAGATAATCATCTTTCTACCTGTTACCATTTCAATATAATTACCAAGGTATTTATCAGGTAAAAATAAAATCTCCTTATCCGCAGGAATAGAATTAACTACTTTTACAGCATTGGATGAAGTAACACAATAATCACTTTCGGCTTTTACATCGGCAGTAGTATTTACATAAGAAACAACTATAGCACCTGGATGTTTTACTTTCCACTCTTTCAACTGCTTGATATTAATGCTTGAAGCTAATGAGCAGCCGGCTTCAAGATCAGGTATTAGCACTTTTTTCTTTGGTGATATGATTGAAGCTGTTTCAGCCATAAAATGAACACCGCAAAAAACTATTACATCAGCAGATGTTTTTCCGGCTTCAATTGATAATCCAAGAGAATCTCCGAGGAAGTCCGCAATATCCTGAACTTCCGGCACCTGGTAATTATGTGCTAAAATAACAGCATTTTTCTCATCTTTTAACTTTATTATTTCCTTGTATAAAAAATCTTTTTCCATTATATCCTCTAATTAATTATCTTCATTGAAATATCTAAAGCTTCGACTGAATGAGTCAATTCACCGACAGAAATAAAATCTACCCCTGTTTCAGCAATGTGACGAATATTATTTATTGTAACATTCCCTGATGCCTCTGTTAATATTTTTCCATTGCATAATGCAACTGCTTTTCTCATATCATCAATGCTCATATTATCCAGCATAATAAAATCAATGTTAAAATTCAACGCTTCTTTTACGTCATCGAGTGTTGAAGCTTCAACTTCAATTTTCATTGAATCCGGCAAGTTCTTTTTTACCGTCATAACTGCAGATGTAATACTACCCGCTAATTTAATATGATTATCTTTAATCATCACCATATCGAATAAGCCCATTCGGTGGTTTTTACCACCACCCATTTTAACGGCATATTTATCAAGAATTCTATGCCCCGGTATTGTTTTTCTTGTATCTAGAATTTTTGTTTTAAAACCTTCGATCTGTTTCACAAACCTATTTGTTTTTGTTGCAATACCACTCAGCCTCTGTAAAAAATTGAGCGCTGTTCTTTCAGCACCAAGCAATGCTTTATAATTTCCTTCGACCAAAACAATCTTTTCATATTTTAAACAAGTATCCCTATCGTATTTCAGATTCGTCCATTTTATTTCTTTATCGAATTTCTCAAAAACCATTTTAGCAATATCTAGCCCGGCAATAATTCCTTCCTGTTTGGCAATAAAAGCAGCCGTCTTTTTTTCATCAGTGGTAATAATTGAATTAGTTGTTATATCACCATTTTTAAGATCTTCATTAATAGCCAAATCAATCAGCTTTAGAATATTGGGATCGTTAAGCATATAATTTTATTCTTGTTATTCCTGCGTTAATGGATTGGTTAATATTATATAAAATCTTGTCTTCTTTCGGAAAGTCAATTCTAATATGACAACCGCGTGACTCTTCCCTACAAATTGCTCCTTTTATTACTAACGAAGCTACCATTTTTAAACTTTTCAATCTGTCAGAGTAGTATTCATTCTTTTTATAATTCCATCCAGAATCAATTTGATTTATCAATTCAAGAGCATCTTCAAGTGATTTTTTAGCTCTTACTATTCCTACACTTCGATTCATAATATTATGAACATCATGCTTTAATTTCAGATATAGAGAATTAACATCGTTATCAACAAAATACTCCTGCGTTCCATTAGCAAAACTTAAATTATTATTAATACGTTTTAGAGAATCCTCAATTGCTCTGAAACTAAAAACAAGACATTCCAGAAGAGAATTACTTGCAAGCCTGTTTGCGCCATGAACCCCTGTATAAGCTACTTCCCCGATTGCATATAAGCCAGCAATTTTTGTTTCACCATTCAAACCTGTACCAATTCCGCCTATTGTATAGTGAGCTGCAGGAGACACCGGGATTAAATCTTTAGTTAAATCAATTTTATATTTAAGAGAAGCTTCATAAATATTTTTAAATCTTGTCTTGATTTTTTCATTATCGAGATGAGAGAGTGATAGAAAAACATATTCGACATTCTGTTCTTTCATAACCTGGAAAATACCTTTTGATACTACATCTCTCGGGGCTAATTCAGCTGATTGATGAAAATCCTTCATAAACCTCTTGCCATTTTTATCAAGCAAATATGCTCCTTCACCTCTTACTGCTTCACTTATTAAAAAAGTTTTACCGGTTTCATAATAAAAGGCTGTCGGGTGGAATTGGATGAACTCCATATTAATTACATCTATGCCGGCTTTATATGCTAATGATATTCCATCACCGATAGAAGAGTGAGGATTTGTACTTCTTTTATAAATTCCAGCTGCACCACCTGTTGCTATCAATGTAACGGAAGAAGAAAAAGTATAATCGGTTTTTTTATTCCAGCTATATGCAAAACAGCCATAACAAATTTTATCATTTATATTTAAATTATGAACAAGAAAGTTTTCAAAGACAGTTATATTTTTTGATTCTTTTATTCTTTGAGAAAGGAATTCAACAATAAACCTTCCTGTTTCATTACCTCCAAGATGAAGAACTCTTCTTCTTGTATGTCCTCCTTCCAATCCAAGCTCATAACTATTTCCTATTTTATCGAAAGACAAACCATCCGATATAAATTCATTTATTCTTTTTGGTCCTTCACTAACTAGGATTCTTACTGCATTTTCATTGCATAAACCCCTTCCGGCTCTTATAGTATCTTCAAAATGTAACTCAGGTGAATCTTCTTCATCAATTGCACTTGCAATTCCACCCTGTGCCCAATATGTACTGCTTGTCTGCAGAGAATGTTTTGTTAATAATGATACTGTACCAAATTTTGAAGCAAGATGTGCTGCATATAAACCAGCCAGTCCACTTCCTATTATTATGTAATCACTTATTATCCGGTTAACCATTTTTGTAATTGTCTTTTTAGATATGAATTAAAATAATAATTTAATCTTTAAAATTTTTGTTATATAATTAATTAGCTTTTATATGGAATTACTCGATATCAAATACGAAAGGTACAAACTTAACAATGGTTTGGATGTTATCCTCTACAAGGATAAAAGTCTTCCACTGGTTTCTGTAAACATCTGGTATAAAGTTGGTTCCGGAAATGAAATAGAAGGTAAAACAGGGCTTGCTCATCTTTTTGAGCACATGATGTTCCAGGGTTCTGAAAATGTTCCTAAGGAAATGCACTTTAGATTTATTCAGGAAGTTGGCGGATCATTAAACGGTTCAACAAATACAGACAGAACAAATTATTATGAAAAAGTCCCTTCTAATTACTTAGAGCTTGTCCTTTGGCTTGAATCAGATAGGATGGGTTATCTAATTCCCTTTTTAACTGAGCAAAAGCTTAAAAACCAGATTGACGTTGTAAGAAATGAAAGACTTGAGCGTTATGAAAACCAGCCCTATGGTTTGGCCTGGGAAATAATATCATCAAATCTTTATCAAAAAGAACATCCATACCATTGGCCTACTATCGGTTTTATGCAGGATATTGATTACAAGTTAGATGAAGTAAAAGAATTTTTTAACACATATTACTCACCCTCAAATGCAACTGTAGTTATTGCAGGTAATTTTAATTCTTCTTTGGTAGAAGATTTAGTTGAAAAATATTTTGGCGAAATTTCATCTAACGTTGTTCCCTCACTTCCAATTCTTAATAATGTTTCACTTGAAAAAAATATCATATTAGATAGGAAAGAAAATGTGCAGCTTGGACGAATTTATTTTGCCTGGCACACCGAATCAGCATTTAATAAATATGATGCGGCACTTGAAGTTTTAGCTGATATTCTCTCCGGCTCAAAGAATTCGCGGCTTTACAAAAATCTTGTCTTTGAAAAAGAATTGGCACAGGATGTTTCAGCTTTTCAGCATTCGGGAAAGTATGGTGGAAATTTTATGATCATAGCTACTGCAAAACCAGGAATTGATCTGGATATTTTAAAGAATGAAATTTTTAATGAGCTAAAAAATATTGAGATTAATAGTGTGACTGATAAAGAATTATTGAGATCTAAAAACGGGATAAAATCCGGTTTCATACATTCACTCCAGAATATTGACTCACTTGCTAATCAGCTTAATTATTATTCCTTTTATTTAAATGAACCAAATTCTTTTACTTATGATTTAAAAAGGTATGAAGATACCGATCCTTCACTTATTAAAGAAGCAGTTAAAAAATATCTTACAAAGCCTTTTGTTGAATTAAGAATTCTGCCGGAAAAATAAAATGATTGAGAAAAAGATTTATAGAAAAATAAAACCACTGCCATCTGAAGAAATTAAATTTATTCTTCCGGTTATTAATGAATTTGTAACTAAGGAAGGATTAAAAATTCTTTTTGTTGAAAAGAACAAACTGCCGATTGTTCAGGTACTTCTTTTGTGTAATGCCGGAAGCATTTACGATACTCCGGAAAAAGAAGGCCTGGCAAATTTAACAGCAATGATGCTTGATGAGGGAGCGGGTGAATTCGATGCTCTTCAGCTTAGTGATGAGATTGATATGCTTGGTTCACATTTAAGTATAAGAATTGATGAAGATAATATATTTGTTTCCCTTCAAACCTTGAAAGAAAATCTTGAAAGATCTTTTGAACTGTTTAGCAAAATAATTACAAAACCTCTCTTAAATGAAAAAGATTTCCAGCGTGAACAAAGAAAAGCTCTAACAAGAATAATCCAGAGAAAAGATAATCCCGATGATATTGCAGATACCATATTCGGGTATAATCTCTATGGGAAAGACAATCCTTATTCCCATATAAATCTTGGTAATGAAAACTCTGTTAAACAATTAACCATAGAGAATGTAAAATATTTTTATAGCACTTTTTTCAGACCAAATAATTCTGTTCTGATTGTTGTGGGCGATATATCTAAAGAAGAATTAAAGAAAATTTTGGATAAATATCTAAATGATTGGAAGAGCACTGAACTGGAAACGAAAAGCATTCCTGAACCAAAAAGAAAAGGAAGCATAATCCTTCTTTGCAATAAAGAAAATGCAATGCAAAGTGAGATAAGAATCGGACATTTTTCTTCCAAAAGAAATGAAGGGAATTATTTTGCAAGGCATCTTCTAAATACAATTTTAGGCGGACAGTTTTCAAGCAGAATTAATCTTAACCTTAGAGAAGATAAAGGTTATACATATGGAGCCTTTTCAAGATTTGGTTATTTCAAGCACCAGGCTCACTTTTATGTTTCAACCTCAGTTTCAACTGAGAATACCGGAAATGCAATCGGGGAAATTTTATATGAATTAAAAAAAATAAGAGATGGCGTTACAACAGTAGAGCTTAATTTTGCAAAGTCTTCTTTAATAAGAAAATTTCCCTCAAACTTTGAGACTTACTCCCAGATTGCCAGTAATCTCACGGGCAAAGCCATTTTTTCTTTGCCTGATGATTACTTTAATACTTACCCGGATAATATCAGAAAAGTTACTCAAGATGAAATAAATGAAACTGCAATTAAGGAAATCCTATCTGAGGAGACTTTGATTGCAATAGTCGGAGATAAAAATAAAATTTTAGATCAGCTAAAAGAATTTCCTAATTCTGTTCTTGTGGAAGTTGATAGTGAAGGGAATGAAATTCAAAGTTTCTAAGTTATTTAATTATATAAATTCGTAGCACAGATTACTAATCTGTGCTGCAATGGAAGAATTAAAATAAAAGTGCAGAAGGATTTGTAAACCTGTAGCCAAGTTTTCTGTATTTAATAATTTCAGGATTAAGAGAGAGAAAATCTTCAGCAGAAATTATATAAACTTTATCTTCTCCGCTATTTATATTATCAAGAGCATTATTGAAAATTTCAAACAAATCTTTCTTCTCTGCATAAGATAAACTTTTGAATCTGCTTTCTTCCAGCAATTTTATTTTTCTTTTCTCTAATTCTTTTTTCAATAAAGGATACACATTGGAATTGAATAAAGAAGATTTATTATCAATCAGAAAAAAAACAGCCTGCGGAAAAGCACCAACAATTTCCCTGATAGAATTTTTTAATCTAAGTGGGGAATAATCATCGCTTAATTTAAACTTCAGTTCATCAATATTATCATTAAGATAAATAATATATTCTTTTCCATTTTTTAATATTTTCTTAATAAACTCTGCAGAATTTTTTGAAGGAATCAGCATGAACGCAAATTGTTCAGGATATCCAAGTAAAGGAGAGTCGTTCTCATTATCAACATCTGTTCTGTTTACTATAAAACCAACTCTTGCCGATTTTCGTCTTACTTTATCATTATAAACCAAACTGGCTTTTAATTTTATTTTCTCACCTGATATAAAATTTAATGTTGTACTTCCTCCTATTTTCTTTTCGACAGAATTTATTTTTACCTCATTAGTATCAAAAACACTATTCATTTCCCGGAGTACCAGGACTATCGGAAGATCATTTGGAATACGAACTGAAATGTTAACTGGAATCTCACTCCCCTTTTGCTTTTTAATCCAGTCTTTATGGATACCAAGGTTGTAAAGACCTAAATGAAAAGTTGAATCTATCTCTGCTGAACTTAATTCAGAATTCCCCTCATTATTTTTATCCAAAAAAAATTTGTCTACTAATAAATTAACAACAAGAATAGCAGCAGCAGCTATAAAAAGTATGTTTATTATTTTTTTTTGATCAAAAAGTCTTTTCATCCTTACTAAATCACATTGTAATTGCCCGTCATCCTTCGACTTCGCTCAGGCTGACTATAGTTGTCGTCACAATGAGCGGAGTTAAAGTGTGACATTACGTTAGAAAGATATGATTAAAAACAAATCATCGGTTCTTAAATGCAGGTTTACGTTTTTCAAGAAATGCTTTTGTCCCTTCTTTAAAATCTTCTGTACCACAGCAAAGCGCAAAGAGGCTTGCTTCATAATTCTGCCCCTCCTTAAAAGAAACTTCATCAACAATATTTACGGCTTTAATTGTAAGCCTTACAGCATTTTGTCCTTTAGAAATAATTTTTTTTGCCATCTCCATAGCTTTATTCATAAGCTCACTGAGAGGATATACATGATTAACAAGACCAATCCTATAAGCTTCATTTGCATCAATCATATCGCCTGTTAAAATATATTCCATTGCTCTGCCGGAATTAATAAGCCTTGTAAGTCTTTGTGTTCCACCATAACCGGGAATAATACCAAGATTAACTTCCGGCTGACCAAATTTAGCATTCTCTGAAGCAAGTCTTATATGACAGGCAAGTGCAACTTCACATCCGCCGCCGAGAGCAAATCCATTAACTGCAGCTATAACCGGCTTGCTGAGATTTTCAATTGTGTTAAAAATATCCTGACCTTTTTCTGAAAATTCTTTACCGGATATCATATCAAGTTTGCTTAGTTCTGAAATATCAGCACCTGCAACAAAAGCTTTTTCTCCGCTTCCTGTAAGAATAACGACATAAACCTCATTATTGTTATTTAATTCAGTGAAAGCACTTTTTAATTCGCTCATTGTTTGTGAATTAAGTGCATTCAGCTTATCAGGGCGGTTTATAGTTACAATTGCAATTTTATCTTTAATCTCGATTAAAAGATTCTGATAATTCATACTCACCTCAAAAACTGATAAATAATGGTAAACGTACTTTTAAATCAACTCCTACAAACTGGATTGATTTGAAATAATTGTAATTCAAAATAATCTCAACTAAAAACATTGAGACACCAACTCCTGCATTAAAACCAAACTTAGAAACTTCTTCAGTAAAATTATTTTTTCCTGAAGCCGGTTTAAATTGATGAACTCTGCTTAAAAAATTATAGACTGCTGAAACTTCTACTATTGGCATAAAGAGAACTACATTTTCCATAATTGGGGAAAAGTAATACCTTGCACCGAGAACAACCGGGAATGAGGTTGTGGATAGATTATTATAATCTGAAGTTTGATAAAATTCTGCTGAACCGGGATACTGTTCAAATCCTGCTTTTGCAAAAATAAATATCGGAAGGTATTCGTTGTCTGTATAAGAAACTTCAAGATTAAATCCATAGCCAAGATCACTCTCGTTTGAGAATGTGCCTACAGGAAGCCGGGGACCAACCCCTATTGATAAGAAAAATCCTCTTGCCTTTTCTACCGGAAAATTTTCTGCA
>Ga0154732_1046_pt1 | contig 18483 bp, 20 predicted proteins | sample Rifle2008BG16ft_FD_105740 | JGI IMG/M metagenome (GOLD analysis project Ga0154732, IMG submission 105740) | Ignavibacteria bacterium RBG_16_34_14 | reverse complement strand
TTAAAAATTGTTTCAATTCAAAAAAACAAATTATTCTAAATGAAAGTCATCAGTTCTTAGTCATTCATGAAAAAGAGTAGTACCATTATCTTAATTATAATATTGCTGATGATTGCCTGTTCAGATAATTCAGCACAAAATTACTGGAAGCAGATTCAAAGCCCGGTAAACCAAAAACTTTACGAAATATTTTTTTCTGATTCTCTTAATGGCTGGGCATCTGGCGATTCAGGTACGGTTATAAAAACAACTGATGGCGGTTTGAATTGGAATGTTCTTAACAGCATTGTAAACAGTACAATATGGGATATTTATTTTCTAAATAAAGATTTAGGATGGATGATTAGCTGGCAGGCAGAAGTACCTCCTTATGGAAGCCTTATTCATAAAACAACTAATGGCGGAGAGGATTGGACAACTCAGGAATTTCGCGGAGAAGATATTTTTATTAATGTTATTCATTTCACCGATTCTTTAAATGGAGTTGTAGGAACGAGCAATAATCTAATTGTGCCTTTATTTTATACTACCAATGGCGGTCTTGAATGGAGTCCTTCTGATATTTTTCCTGACACCGCTTTTTATGGGTATTTACCCGTTTCAGATTTTAATTTTATTACTCCGGAAATAGCTTATGCCTGCGGTGGTGCAGTTGATATTGCCGGCGTAATCTGGAAAACTTCAAACGGCGGATTTTCATGGAGTGCTGACTCAACTGTAGCACCAGATCCTATTAATGACCTGTATGTATTCGATTCACTCGAAGTTGTGGGCATAGGAGGAGACATTGAATTTTTTTATGGGGTAGGATTAGTGCGGACAACTGATGGAGGAGATTTTTGGAATTATAAAGAACTTGAGATACTCGGTGTTGCACATTCATTGGGATTCAGGACACCTTATGAAGGATGGGCGCCGCTTGGTTCAATTCAAACTTTTATTTATTCAGATGATTCCGGCTATACATGGCAGGAAATCCCCACACCAAATAATACTGCAATATTTGATCTGGTATTTATTGATTCGACTAAAGGATTTGCAGTAGGGGACAGCGGAGTAATTTTAAAATACGAATACAAACCAAATGACGTAAATGATGAATTAATAAATAATCCCAATTCATTTTACCTATATCAGAATTATCCTAATCCGTTTAACCCAAGTACAATCATCAGATATACTATTCCTTCTTTCACCCTGAGCGAAGTCGAAGGATCCCTTGTAACTTTGAAAGTTTATGATGTTTTAGGAAATGAAGTTGCCACCCTTGTTAATGAGGAAAAGAAACCGGGAGTTTATGAGGTTGAGTTTTCTGCTAAAGGCGGATCCGCCTCTGGCGGAAATGCCTATGATCTTTCAAGCGGCGTTTACTTTTATCAGTTCAGGGCTGGTGAATTTATTTCAACAAAGAAACTTGTATTAGTCAAATAAAGAAGCTATCACAGAAGTAAAATTTCTGTCGGAAAGATATTTTTTTACTTGTCCGCCTTTGGAGGATTGCCTATTGACGGAGCTTGTCCCGATAATAATCGGGATTCTTTTTTAAGCGGTTATATGCCTTCTTTGGTTATTCTTATTTTGTATTTATTAATAAAAGATTTTCTTTCTGTTTCATTCGCAAATTTGTATATGGTAGTGAATAAACCAATTTCTTTTTTGTCTTCCTCATTTAAGAAATCAGATAAAGTTGATTCGTTAATTATTACAAATAGTTCATTTCCTTTTTCGGCGGTATGGATTACTCCGCCTTCAATTGAAGCAACCATTCTATGATTTTGTAAATCACTTTCACTTATATCATACACTTGTGAATATCCTTTTTCTTTCTCTTTCAACTGTGCATAAGCTGAATTACTTAGTTTAAGTCCACAGTAACGGGCCCAAAGAAACATTAAATATTCTCTCGTTTGCCAAGGTAAATCTAGTTTCATTATGTTTTCAAAAAAATCTTGGTAAGTAATTATTTGGAAATTATAATTGTGTTCTTCTTTTAACATCAACTTATATTCTTCTGCAATTTTTATTGCTTCTTCATCTTTTTGGTGACAGAATAAAGCTAAACATGCAAAGTCATAAAGTTTATCTTGTTTAAAACTTTCTGCGACTAACTGATTGCGAAATAGTTGATTGAACTTTGATTTGATTAGTTCTTCATAAGGTTTTGCCCAAATATTAGATTGATTATGTATTGTTTTGTAAATGGGTTTATCAAACTCTTTAGGTGAAAAAGAATCAGTATATTTACATTCAAAACCAATAATTCCTTTTTTACTTCCATCGTTAACATCAAATGCAACATCAAAAGCAGAATTATCAAATTTGTTATTAGAATTAGTGTGTTCAAAATATACTTTATTAACCATAGTAATCTCTGGATAGAATTTCCTAAGAAAGTGTAATGCAAGTTTTTTATCAACATAAAGGGGAGAAAAGAAATTAAAGCAAAGTGGTTGACTTGAAAGTAAGTTGTTATATAAACGTTTTTCATCAACCATTCCAGCATATCCATCTATTCTTTTTTCTAAAATTTCTTTTACAACATTTTTTACCGAGTTTGATAAAAAATTATTTTTAGTTTGTTTTCCATTTAAAAGAGTGTTACAAATATTTTTATCTCTCAATGGATGTTTGCCTTCATTTTCACCTAAAACAAAAGCTCGCCACCAACCTTGATGCAAACGCATTCTTTTTTTGAAATCTCTTTCATTTATGAGTGAACCAATATGTTTTAGTAAATCAGTCATTTTTCTCTCTCACTAATTTTAGGCATATAACTATACTTAAACTGAATTTGTGTTTTTCACCTCTTAAAAAACTCACTGCTAACTTTATTCCAATTTGGTTCATCGAGGGTTTCCAATTCACCAAAGTAAATCTCACCACTCTCATATTCGCCTTCTTTAACAGGCTTTAATGATTTTTTTCTGAGATCAATGAAATGTTCAATATCATCCTGGTATAAAGAAACTGCTGTCTTTCCGATCTTCAAATTTTTCAATTCGGTATCAAGATCTTCAGCATCAATTATGCAAATCCAGTTTGAATCATAAGGTGTAACATTGAGCAGTTCAACATCATACTGAAGCGGTTTATTTATTTTAATTACCTTGCCGCTTACAGGAGAATTGAAAGTTATAGTTTTATTTCCCTGTTTGATTGTAAAGAGCGGCTGCCCTGTCTTTACAACCATACCAAGATTCGGAAATTCTATTGTATCAATTTTGCCTATTAATTTTTTGGCAAAATCATCAATGCCGACTCTTGCATTTCCATCCTGTTCCATACTAACCCAGGTATGTCCTGCCGAAATAAACACTCCGCCCGGAATTGCAAATTCACACATCATTGAGCTTTTAACATCTGCAAGATGAGTAATGTGAACTTTAGGCTTTAGTTGTTTTTGTATTTTATCCTGTCTTTTAATCAAAATGTTTTTAACGAATGCAAGAAGTTCATCATCCGTAAACGGTTTCTGAACATAATCCATTGCGCCATATTTCATGGTTTCAACAGCAGTTTCCACTGATGCATAACCTGTTATTATTATAACATCAATATCAGGTCTTAAATGCTTTACTGCTTTTGTTACTTCTACTCCATCCATCTCCGGCATTTTCAGATCTGTAAAAACAAAATCATAATGATGGGACTGAATTAATCCAAGAGCTTCTTTCCCGTTCGTAACCGTATCAACAGAATACCCGTCTATAACAAGGATTTTTCTGAAGCTGTCGAGAATTACTTCCTCATCATCAACACAAAGGATTTTTGCATTTGGATTTTTAACTTCAGCACGTTTTAATGATTTAGCTTCACTGCTGAAGTCAAGCCTGATGCTTTCTGCAAGAACCTGTTCACGTTCTTTGCGTACTTTTTTCTCGCCGATTTTTTTATTGAAATGCCGGATTAAAATATCAGCGATGATAAATATGATTACTGCTAATATGAATAGTGCCATTTTATTTTCTCCCTTAAATTTATGCTCACAAAAAGCAGTAATTATATTTTGAATAGCCACGACCTTTAGGTCGTGGAGTAATTTAGCCAATCCGGGGCTTTAGCCACAATTGGGACTAAAGTCCAGATTGATCTGGTTTATTTGTCTCCGACATGAATGTCGGGGCTACTCAATAAATAAATCTGCATTAAGCAAGTTCTATTATTTAATCTCCTTCTATAATCTATCCGAGCTGCAATTAATTAAATTCTTCAATTCATACTCACTGTCTGAAGGAATCAGCCTGTAAAACCATCCTTCAAAATATGGATCTTTTTCAATTAAACTTTTGTTCTTAATAATGTCTTCATTCACTTCTATTATCCTTCCGCTGACAGGTGAAAGCAGTGGATGAACTCTTTCCTCTTTATCCTTTATATATGCACAGGCATTTCCCTGCACGACTTCTTCATCATTTTGAAATAATTCGAGGTCAGAAATGTTTTCAATAGTTTTTATAAACAAGTCCGTCGAACCAATTAAAATTGAACCAGTATTCTCTTCAGCAGCCCAGCTTGAATAACCAAGCCGGTAATATTTTGCAGGACAGGGAACATAGATGATTTCCGAATCATCGCGTTTATAACTTTTTAATGAATTTTGAATCCGGATATATTTCATTCCCCTCAAAATAGAATTAAATAATTCATCGGCAGTAAAAGGTTTTGGAATAAAATCTATAGCTCCTGTATATAGTGATTTAACGGCGTTCTCAACTGTTGAGTAACCAGTCGTCATTATTACGGGAGACGAAATTTTCCTTTCAGATAATTCATTTAAAAATCCGAAACCATCAATACCGGGCATCATTATATCGCAAACAATTAATTTGTAATTGTTCTTGGCAAACTTTTGCAAGGCTTCTTTTGCATCAATTGCCGAATCAATGGTATAGCCTTCCGAAGAACATATTTTAACAACAGCATCAATTACTACCTGCTCATCATCTACAACTAATATGTCCCAATCCTTTTTCATTATTTTAATGTTTGCCTTCCGTTAGGGCAGGGAAGATGAATTGTAAAAGTAGTTCCCGTATTTAATTTACTTTCGACTTTAATAGTGCCATTATGATTATCAATTATTCCCCAGATAACTGAAAGACCAAGCCCGGTTCCTTTCTGTCCTTTAGTGCTGTAGAAAGGTTCGAAAATTTTTGAAAGATTTTCTTTTGGAATTCCGCAGCCAGTATCTGAGATTTTAATTTCTATATATTCTTTTTGCCCGTCCGCATCAACAGCATCCCACTTTTGCCAATTGCATTCTTTAGATAAGCATCCTTCTATATTTCCTTGTGAAGGAACTTCGAGAGAATAAACAGGGGCATTACAATCAGGGCATTTTTTATCCTCTTCAATTAATGATATTTCACATTGCGGGCAGACAACTCTTAATTCTTTAAGGTTTAAATCCCAGTTAATCAGGTGGTGATTTCTTCCATAAAGAGGATCAAGATTTATAAAACCGGTTTTGCTGTTGGAATAAACTTTTAATTTTATAGAAGGCATTCCGCCAATTTTAACTTCATTATCCATCAGATCATGACGTTTCGGACAAGTAGCTTTTTTAATATGTGTAATTCCATAAGGAGAAAGCTTTAGTAAGTCTGTTGAGATATTAATTGTTCCGCCCTTTAAACCGATTGCGTCAGAAGCATTCACTAAAAGATTTATAAATACCTGCTGCATCTGGTTTGAATCAAGAGTAGTTTGCGGTAAATCTTTTGTAAGATTCTTCTTTAATTCTACATGATTAATTGAAAGCTGATTTTCTACAACTATAATTGCTCTTTCAATTACATCATTAATATTAACCAGGTTTTTCTTGGGAACAGATTGTCGTGCAAAATCAAGGAGGCTTTTTACAATCTCGCGGCTTCGTTTTGTTTCTCTTACAATAACTTTTAAATCTTCATTTAACTCACGATTATTCTGGGTTCTTTTTAAAAGAAAGCTGCTGTAAGTTAAAACACCTGTTAATGGATTATTTAGCTCATGTGCAATGCCTGCAGCAAGTCTTCCCAGTGAAGCCATTTTATCAGATTGGAAAAGCTGGATCCTGGCTTCGGAAAGTTTTTGTGTCATATTGTTAAATGATTTTGCAAGCAGTCCTAATTCATCTGAGCCCAAATCTTTAATAACATAATTAAGATTTCCTGTTCCAACCTGTTCAGTCGCATTAACTAGTTCATTGACTGGTTTCTCAATCCATCTCCTCACAAAAATTCCTATAATTAAGCTAAGCAGAGCAATTGCAATCACAGCAAAAATAATCGATCGGAATTCGCTGCTGGCAATTTGTGCATCTAACTCTTTTAAGCTGAGCTGTACATCGAGCACTCCAAGCACTTTTTGTTCTTTCGGATGAACATGACAATCAGCTGCCCAGCACGATTGTTCATTATAAATTGGATTTATTATTCCAAGAATACGCGGAGAATTAGTATCCAACTGATAAATCCGCGTTCTTTCTTCCATGGGAAGCTTTGCGAGAGGTTCGTATTTTGTATGGCAGGCATAACAGGCTTCGGCATTTTTATCCACCAGCTGTCCGATGACATCCTTCTGCGAAGAAAATATTATTCTGCCTTCTTTATTAAAAATTCTTATTTCGCGTAATCCCGGTTCCTGTGCAATTGTATTAATAATATATCGTGTCTGTTCTTCTTTATTTTCCAGCATACTAAGGTGGGTGCTGTTTTTTATAGTCTCGCTTAACTTATTGGCATATACCTCTGCCTGAGAGAGGAGTTCATCTCCCTGAGCCTTAATGCTGAAGTAGGAATAGACACTTATGATGATAATTGTAACAGCACCAACCGCGAGTATAAGCTTTAAACTTATTTTCGATATGATGTCTTTAAGTTTCATCTAATATAATTAAATCAGCTTGTCAAATTTTTTTATTCCCACTCCCTGCTTCGAATATCAAGGGCGGGGTATTTTTATATCTTTATATCAGAACACGATTACTGAAAAGAATTTTACTCCTTCTTTTCCGGAGTAGATAAGTATCTTACCAGTAATATAAACAGAACTAAAAAGCAAATTAACAACACATATTCAAGACCTTTTGTCTCAAAAATATTTACATAATAATAAAACTCCATGTTTAACTCCTTTCTGAAATTTTAATGTTGTTTACTGAAAACCGGCATTCGTGTAACAATCCACCTGAAAACCCATATTTCCGTGAAAACCACCATTAGTGTAACAATAATTTCTTCCCAGGATGGATAATACTTATTAACTGCATCCCACTTAAAAGCAATTACAGATATATTTAATCTGTTAAGAATAATACCTATTAAAGTTATTATTGCTGCCAAACGGATTATTGTTGTATTTCTGGTCTTTACCGCATAGGCAAACATAAAGCAAGGAATAAGCACAAAGCCTATTACCTCAACAAGATACCAGTAACCCCAGAAATCATTAATCAGTTCCCATTGCTGCTCGTGGATAAAAATAAGAGCTTTGAAGAAGTAATACACAAACATTGAAATAGCTGCTCCTTTAGCCATACCTAATATTATTTCTTCAAAAGAATGCTGACTTTTTTCCCCAATCAGATTTCTGAAAACTTTATGACTAATTGTCCCTTCAAATATTATCATTGATAATCCCGCAAAAATACTTGATACAAAAAACAGGATCGGTATAAATTCAGAATACCATAGAGGATGTATTTTCGGTTTCGCCATTAAGAAAAGTGCGCCAAGCCCGGATTGATGCAGCATTGAAAGCGTAATACCAAATATTACAGCGCCCAGAGTTAAAGCCGAAACAAATTTTCGTACTTTTTCCAGCTGTGCCCATTGAGCAATTACAGGCGAAAATTCCACAAACTCTGCAAGCATATAAAGAAGGAAGTGCCAGGCAACCAAAAACAAAACAGAATTATAACCGAATGAATTTCCGATTATCGGATTAATTATATGCCATGGCCTTCCTAAATCCAGCACTAATGCCCCGGCATAAAAAATATAAGCTAATAGTCCGTTTAAAACCGTTACTCTTACAATAGAATGATATTTCTCAACTTTCATCACATAAACAACGAAAGTAATAATATAAGCTCCGCCGGCAAATGCAACTCCGATTACAACATCAAAACCAATCCAGAATCCCCAGGGAAATTCCTGTGAAAGATTAGTTACTGATCCCAGACCCTGTGTAAAACGAATGAACAGAATTATAGTACCAAGAAGTATAACCGGAATGGAAATGATATTAAATGGTGTAAGCCATTTCCCCTTGGGTTTCAGTTCCTGAAGAAAAAATCTTATAAATCTTTTAAAATCACTTGTAATGGCAGTAGTATTATTCATTTTTCCACCCCTGTTTTTCACTTAATTCGTTTTTTCTGTTCGTCAGCAAATTAAGCCCTAACAGAAAAGCGGGTATGCTAAAAAGTACGAGCGGAACAGAGAATAAAAATTCCTTTGTGTACTCGGGGTAAGGAGTTGTGCCCAAATCCGTACTGAACCCGATTTGTTCAAACGGTATGGCTGAAAGGTAAAGCCAGCCGGTTCCTCCTACATCGTGTTCACCGTAAATTTTATGTACATATTTATCGGGATAATTATAAACGCGATGCCTTGCAACTTCCATTAATTGTCTCTTCGATCCGAACATCAAAGCATCCGTCGGGCAAGCTTCCACACAAGCGGGTTTCTTTCCCTGCTGCAATCTTTCAAAACACATATTACACTTCTGAATCTTAGGGTTCCATTCATTATATTCAAACTTCGGAATATCAAACGGGCAGGAAACCATACAATATCTGCAGCCCATGCATTTATCTCCGTCCCATGTAACAGGTCCCTCTTTGGTTTTATACATTGCATTAGTAAGGCAAGCGGCTGTACAAGCCGGCTGCCAGCAATGTAAACATTGTCTTTTAACAAATACTTCCCCTTTTTCAGTCTCGAAACGATTAACAACCGTCCATTGCTTCTCGCTGGTAGTTCTTAAACTTTCAAGAGCAGAATCATTTTTAATATCAGGTACATAAAGATCGTGTTCTTTTGAGCAGGCAACTTCGCATGACCTGCAACCAATGCACCGGGTTGTATCTACGAGCACTCCTGAAAATTCGGTTTTCATTTCCGTTTCTTCGGCTTTAATATTTTTAAAGGGAAGAGTTGCTGCACAAACTGCTGCCGTTGTTTTAAGAAAATTTCTTCTATCCATAATAACTCCCTTTAGAATTCATTTAGTATAAACTTTAATTATTATCACCTGAATGACAGCCGCTGCAAGTTTCACTTGCATCACTGCCAGTACCTACTTCATGACATTCCCAGCAACTTTTATGAATCACTACTTTAGAGCTTAATGTTTCATCTGCTATATTTGCAGGACTCGAATGGTGACATTCCGAACAATTGAAAACCTTCTGTTTAACCTGTTCCGTTTCAGTATGGCAGATTTCACACTTAATCCAGGAAGACTTAAAGTATTCAAAATGAGGTGTTTTTAATTCTTTAGCATTAATCTGATGATGACATTCAACACATTCTATTTCAAGATCTTCGATATGCAACTGATGAGGAAAGACAACCTTCCCGACTGAAGAGGGAAAACTTATTTCTTCGGGTATCTCCGAGGTATCTATACTGAAGTTATATACCGATCCAACTCCCAAGCCAGAAGACTCAAGACTTTTTAAAGTTAAGTTGTTCTCACTATCTGTAACAGAAAAACCAGAGAATGCTGCATACAGAAGTGAAAAAATCAGAACAGAGAGAGATGATTTTACCATAAATGCCTCTATCTTTTGAGAGAAATATAATCCAGGTGAATTAGTAAAGATTTTTATTATTCATTAAAAAAAGTTTTGCAAAATTCATCAAGTATCTTTTCACGATGATTTTTCATTTCAAGATTTTCTTTTTGAATTCCAGCTACAATTTCATTATACTTTTCTATTTCTTCTTTATACCAGTTAATCGAACTATCACCAATCTTTAAAGCAAGCAATTCTCCGGACAAATCGTAAGGTTCAATGCAGCACATCCAGCTAAGCTCGAATGGTTTAATGACTACCCATTCCGGATGATCAATGTGTTCGGTATTCAATAAGCTGACTCGTCCACTTACAGGAGAAGTAATATTAATTGTGTGATTGTTTACCTTTAAGGAAAAAAGTAATTCTCCCTTCTTAATTTTCTGATTTAATTTGGGTAACGATACGGCATCAATTTTACCGATTGTTTTCCTTGCAAAATCATCTATTCCAATACGAGCTGTTCCATTCATTTCGATGTTTACCCATACATGATTTTTTGCAATGAATATCCCGGCAGGCACATTAAACTCATGAGGGGAATCGGATTCTTCAACTGTTGATGTAACTAAACGAACTGTAAGTTTCATCTGTCGTGCAATTTTATCCTGTCGTTTTATGAGAAGCTTATTAACAAAATCAACCAACTCATCTTCAGTAAAAGGTTTCTGCACATAATCCATTGCACCATGCTTCATTGTTTCTACAGCTGTTTCTATTGTTGCATAACCTGTAATAACGACCACATCTATATCCGGTCGTAGATGTTTAACGGCTTTTGTTACATCAACTCCATCCATCTCGGGCATTTTAAGATCGGTAAAAACAAAATCGTAGTCATACTTTTTTATCAGCCCTAAAGCTTCTTTTCCAGATTCTATCGTATCAATACAATAGCCGGCATAGACAAGAATTTTTCTGAAGCTATCAAGGATTATCTTTTCATCGTCCACAGCCAGGATTTTTGCTTTGGGATTTTTAACTTCAACCCTTTTTAAAGATTCTGCTTCATCGGTAAAGTCCAGCTTTAATCCTACATCTAGCGCCATCTCCCTTTCTTTTCTTATTTTCACTTCTTGAATTCTTTTCATCAATAACCGCAGGGCTAAATCAACTATTATAAAAACCACAATCGTAAGAACAACAATTAAAACTACCATAATGTTCTCCTTATAGATCTTTCTTTGTTTTTTTCACCTAATGATGACTAGTAACTCATTTTAACAGAATCCGTAAAAAAATTCGTTATTGTCCACAGACAGATATAAACCATTGCTTTTCCTGATTTTAGTTGGAACTCCGGCTATTGTAGCAGATAATAAACCGGCAGTTTTGAAGAAACTTCTTCGGCTTTGTTTTTCCATTATTCCCCTGAAATTTTTTAATATTATTTTACACAATAAACGCAGCAGCAAATACAAATTATAAGCCAATGAAAACAATTGTAATTATCAACAATTCCTCAGAAAAAATTTTCATTACATATAAATCTTAAAATCCATTTCTTGTATTTGGGAAAAATCTATATTTATAAATATAGATTTTATTTCCAGAGTTTATTGATGTTAATGAATGCTTATCAATCAGCAAACATTAAGAATTATTAATCATTCTTGCTACTGATAGTTGATTTTTCTATGTTTGAAAAAAATTTACTCAGGGGAGTTAAATGAAAACTAAACGTTGGAACCTGTTAAGTGTCAGATTAATCTTTTCTGTTTCTATCTTTTATATTTTTATTCTCACTGTTTATACAACTGTCTTTGTTATACCACGTGAAGAAAACCTAACAGGAAATAATATAGGGGGTGTTTATCAAATAAGCTTTGCAGAAAAATTCTAAAGGGGAAAAAATGGAACACGAGGAAAAAATCTTAATTGTTCAGGATGATAAAATGATCAGAGATTCTCTCTTCTGCCTGTTTGAAAGAGAAGGTTTTTTTGTTAATGCTGCAGAAAGCAATGAAGAAGCATTAAAAAAATTCAGGGAAGATAAATTTGATCTCTTGCTTGTTGATTTGGAAATGATGGGAATAAGTGGACTTGAACAGCTTGTGAAAGAACTAAAAAATGATAACGATACAATAATAATTTTAATTACAGAATTCGGTTCAATTCCAACAGCTATTTTGGCATTAAAAAATGGAGTATACGACTATATTACCAAACCCATTAGTCCTAACGAACTATCTCATCGTGTAAAAAATGCTTTCGAACAAAGAGCTCTGAATATTGAGAATAAACAACTTCGGGATAAGCTTGAAGAAATTATTAGTGAAAGCCAGCATATAAAAAGTATTTTTAATGAAGATGACGGAGATAATAAGAGTTTGTCCGCTTTTGAAAAAAAATATATTCTGAAAATTCTGAACGAGAATAACTGGAACATTTCCAGGTCGGCACATATTCTTGAAATTGACAGGGTTACCCTCTATAATAAAATAAATAAGTACGGATTGAAAAAGGAAACATTAAATGAGCAATGAAAAAACAAAAATTAAAGTTGATGTAATGGGTCCAATCTGGGCAATTGGATGGCTGTTTACAATAGGTTTTCTACAGCTAACTTTCTGGAAAGGTGTGCTTGCAATTATTTTATGGCCTTACTACTTAGGAGATTACTTTAGCAGGTTTGTGAGTTAACTAAATGTAGAGCCATATTAATGTCGCTCTAGAGAAGTATTCTAAATACTCATCGCCTCTTTAGCTTCTTTAAAGCTTTAACTGCAATATCCAACTATTGTTACTATGTTTATCTATTCATCAAATAATTCAATCACATTGAGCTTCAGAAATTCTTTCCAACTCAACGCATCATCGCTGATCAGAATTGTTTTAAAAGGCTTATACTTTTTCCTGAACTCTTCAAGCCCCGTATGAAATTTTATTCTTCCGGTTTTAACTTCAATGGCTATAACCTTTTTATTCTTTTGCAAAATAAAATCTACTTCAAAATTCCCATCCCGCCAATAATTTATCCTAAAGTTTTGTAACCGGGATAGATTTAATAAATGTGATCCAACAGCTTGTTCAACCCGTCTTCCCAATATTTCCGGGTCTTTAGTAGTTTCTATAAAATTTTCTTTGGCATAAACTGAAAGTAAAGATGTATTATAAGCAAGCCATTTTGGAGAAGATGATTTGGTTTTAATTTTTGAACCGGAAAATTTCTGTAAACCTGAAATGAACCATACCTGGTTCAGTAAATCCTGGTAATGAGTTAATGTTGTTGTATTACCGGCATCAGTAAGCTGTCCTAATATTTTTGTGTAAGATAGAATTTGTCCGTTATAAATGCAGGCAAGTTCAAAAAGATTTTTTAGCAAGGCAGGTTTTTGAATTGTAGTAAGCTGCAAAATATCTTTTGAAATGGTTGTATCAATTATTGAATTATGGATATAATCGCTCCATCTTTTTTCGTCATTTATAAAATCTGCAGCTCCGGGATAACCACCAAAATAAACAAACTGTTCCGGCGCAAACCCAAATGCTTCATACATTTCACTTAAGCTCCAATGAGGCAACTTAATTAATTCGAATCTGCCGGTTAAAGATTCACTTAATCCCTTATCAATTAGCAGAGTTGAAGAGCCTAATAAAATAATTTTAAGATCAATTTTATTTTTCCTGTCTTTATCCCATTCTTTTTTAACCTGTTCACTCCAGTTATGTATCTTTTGTATTTCATCAATAATTAAAAGGAAAGATTTTGAATCGGATGATTTCATTTTAATTCGTGCCACTTCCCATTGCTGTTCAATCCAACCTAAGGATGAAGATGGAATAGCATCTGCCGAGACAAAATTAAATCCAATGGTAATCTTTTCTGTTAATTGAGATGCCAAAGTTGTTTTCCCCGATTGCCTTGGTCCGGTGATAACCTGTATGAGGTTCTTTTTTTCTTTTATTCGTTCTTCTAAAACGGATAGATACTTTCTTTCAAACATAAATATTTACTCAATTGGTTGAGCAAATTTACTCAATGGATTGAGTAAAAGCAATATTATGTTTTAATTTAACCTAAATTCCCATCTCCTCTTTAACTTCTTTAAATGCTTTAACTGCAAAACCCAAATCTTCTTTTGTATGTGCAGCAGAAATTTGCACTCTTATTCTTGCAGTTCCTTTTGGAACAACCGGATAAAAGAAACCAATTACATAAACACCTTTCTCAAGAAGTCTTGCTGCCATATTCTGCGAGAGTGCAGCATCACCGATCATAATCGGAACTATTGGATGAATACCAGGTTTTATATTTAAGCCGGCTTTTGTAATCTGCTCACGGAAATATTTTGTATTTTCTTCAAGCTTATCCCTTAAATGAGTTGTGGATGAGAGCATTTCCAGAACTTTAATAGAGGCAGCAACAATACTTGGTGCAACTGTATTAGAAAAAAGATAAGGACGAGATCTCTGACGAAGCAAATCAATTATTTCTTTTCTTCCACTTGTATAGCCGCCGCTTGCACCTCCAAGTGCTTTACCAAGAGTTCCGGTTATAATATCAAGCTTGCCTAAAACTCCACAATGCTCAGGAGTTCCTTTTCCATGTTTTCCCATAAAGCCAACTGCGTGCGAATCATCAACCATAACCATCGCATTATATTTATCCGCAATATTTCTTATCTCTTTCAGATTAGCTATAAATCCATCCATCGAGAAAACGCCATCTGTTGCAACAAGAAGATGCTTTGCATTGTTTGCCTTGGCTTCTTTTAATTTCTCTTCAAGATCATTCATATCATTATTCTTATACCTGTACCGCTGAGCTTTACATAAACGTACTCCATCAATAATACTTGCGTGGTTCAGTTCATCACTAATAACTGCATCTTCTTCAGTTAAGATTGTTTCAAACAATCCGCCGTTTGCATCAAAGCAGGAGGTGTAAAGAATTGTATCTTCAGTTTCAAGGAAGTCTGTAATTTTTTTCTCAAGCTCTTTATGGATTTGCTGAGTCCCACAAATAAATCTTACAGAAGAAAGACCATATCCCCATTTATCAAAACTCGATTTGGCAGCTTCAATTATTTCAGGGTTGTCCGCGAGTCCCAAATAATTATTTGCACACATATTTAAAACCTGCTGTCCGCCGGTTACTTTTATATGAGCGCTTTGCGGAGAAGTTATTATTCTTTCTTTTTTGTAAAGCCCTTCGGATTCGATGTTCTTTAATATTTCTGAATAATGTTGTTTTAGTTCGGTGTTCATGATTTTGCCTTCATCTAAATGTTACCAGAGTAGGTATTAAAGATACTTTGGATTTAATATTTAAACTATAATGATGATTTCTAAATTATTTAAATATCTGACAATAATATATTTAATATTTATAAATACTTTAGATTCCTTTCTTGCAACTTTTAACTTTTCTTAAGAATTTAGAATCAGGTAAAGTGAATAGGACTTGTATGAAAGTTCAGGTTCTCTTTTACTCTATGTCCGCTCTCTTTATTTTATTCTTGTCTCACCAGACTTTTCCACAGAGTTATATCTCGGATAAAATTCGATTCAGGCATCTTACTAGAGAACAAGGTTTATCTGATAGTTTTATTCGTTGTGTCATTCAGGACAGTAAAGGATTTTTGTGGATTGGTACTTCGGACGGGCTCGACAGATATGATGGATATAATTTAAAAGTGTTTAAGTTTTCACCTAACGATATTAATAGTCTGGGCGGTAACAGCATAAGGGCGCTTTATGAAGATAAGCTCGGAACACTTTGGGTTGGGACTTTAGGTGGTGGTTTGAATAAATATATTTCCGGGCAAGAGATGTTTACAAGATATTTTAACGATCCCCTTAGGTAAGTCTAAGGAATTTGTCAAGAAGCAATTTTTGTTAAATTATAAATGATTTTTAATTGTTGAGATCAGAATCAATGAATTAAGTAAAAAATGAGTTCATTTCACTTATCCCCCAATTTCAATATTTTTGTTCCGCCAATAATTTTTAATAACAATCCATAAGTGATACTATGTACCACAGAACAAAATACGACCTAAAACAGGAACTAACATCAATTAAAGAAGCAAAGCTCTACAAAGATGAAAGAATAATTCTCTCCGACCAGAAAGCTAAAATAAAAGTTTCATATCCGGCAGACTCAAAGCCGAAAGAGGTTCTCAACTTCTGCTCAAATAATTATCTCGGACTGGCAAATCATAGAATATTTATACTATAAGTTATTTGTAGTATATTATTAAAAATTATAAAAATTAATTTAGGAAATTGTATTTATGGAACAGCATATAATTTCAGATCCAAATGTTATGATGGGGAAACCTGTAGTCGCCGGCACAAGAATAACTGTTGAGTTAATTTTAGAAAAGCTATCAGCCGGGGAATCAATCGAACAAATTATAAAATCACATCCAAAGCTCATGCGAGAAGGGATACAGGCAGCTTTAAATTTTGCCGCTAAAGCACTAAAGGCTGATGTTGTTTATCCGATTACAGATTCAAAATGAACTTATTAGCAGATGAAAATATTGAAGCCGAAATCGTTGATCTATTAAGAAACAACAGGTATAAAGTTGACTATGTTCTGGAAATGTCTCCTGGTATTTCTGATAAAGATATTATTCAGCAAGCCAATAAAAACAATTCACTGCTAATTACCTCTGACAAAGATTTTGGCGAAATAGTATTCAGGCAGCGGTTAGTTCATAATGGTGTAATACTTGTCAGACTTCATGGTCTGCCCGCAAAGAAGAAAGCTGAGCTTGTATTAAATTTCTTTAGAGATTACAGCAGTAAAATTCCCAATTCATTTTCTGTTATTACCCGATCAAGTATAAGAATCCGTTCTCAGGTTAATTGATTCGAATCCCCGATGAGCGATTGCTGCGATACTTATTTTAAATTTCCCCAATTTCACATATCCCTCAAATTCAATATCTTATTAAAGAAAAATAATTTTTACTAACATTTCATAAGTGATACTATGTACCGCAGAACCAAATACGATTTAAAGCAGGAGTTAAATTCAATCAGGGATGCAAATCTTTATAAAGATGAGAAAATAATTCTTTCAGACCAGAAAGCTAAAATAAAAGTTTCTTACCCGGCCGACTCCAAGCCGAAGGAAGTTCTAAACTTCTGCTCAAATAATTACCTCGGTCTGGCAAATCATCCTGATGTAATTAAGGCAGCACAAAAAACTCTCGATACACACGGCTTTGGTTTGTCTTCAGTAAGATTTATCTGCGGTACGCAGGATATTCATAAAGAGCTTGAGAAACGAATAGCAGATTTCTACCAGATGGATGATGCAGTTCTTTATTCATCCTGCTTCGAGTATTAACATCCAGAATCAAGTATCCAGTTTCTGGAATCCGGTATCCAGCATCAAATTTCCTCCCAGTTCAAAATCACTTTACCTGTATTTCCCGACTTCATCAGCTCAAATGCTTCCTGGTAATGATCAATCGGATAACGGTGAGTTATTATAGGAGTTATATCCAACCCGCTTTGTACCATCGCTGTCATCTTATACCAGGTTTCAAACATTTCTCTTCCATAGATTCCTTTGAGAGTAAGACCATTAAAAACCACTTTCTCCCAATTTATTGCACCATTTGATGGAAGAATACCAAGCAGCGCAATCTTTCCTCCATGAAACATAACATCAATCATATCATTTAATGCTTTTGGATTACCGGACATTTCAAGTCCCACATCGAAACCTTCTTTCATTCCAAGTTCTTTCATTATATCCGGAAGTTTTTCTTTACTTACATCAACTGCACGGGTAACACCAACTTTTTTTGCAAGTTCAAGCCTGTATGGATTCATATCAGTAATAACAACAAATCTTGCCCCTGAATGTTTGGCAATTGCTGCTGTCATTATTCCAATTGGACCTGCACCTGTAACAAGAACATCTTCACCAAGGACAGCAAAGCTTAAAGCTGTGTGTACTGCATTTCCAAAAGGATCAAAGACTGATAGAACATCGGTCGGAATATTCGGATCGCAATGCCAGATGTTAGAAACCGGAATTGAAAGATACTCTGCAAAGCAGCCCGGTCTGTTTACACCCACTCCTTTTGTGTTTGGACAAAGGTGCCATCTTCCTGCACGGCAGTTTCTGCAGTGTCCGCAAACAATATGACCTTCACCACTCACAAGCTCTCCAATTTTAACATCCTGTACATTGCTGCCAAATGCTTCAACTATTCCAACATACTCGTGACCAACAACCATTGGAACGGGAATTGTTTTTTTTGCCCATTCATCCCAGTTGTAAATATGAATATCAGTTCCGCAGATAGAAGTTTTTTTAATTTTTATTAGAACATCATTTATCCCGATTTCAGGAACAGGAACTTCATCCATCCAGATGCCTGGTTTATCATATTTTTTTACAAGAGCTTTCATTTTTTGTCCCGAATAGAGGGATTTCGTTTCACTCAACATATTTGAATTCCTTTTAGGTAAGCTTTATATGAATTTCACTCAATAAAATTAATAACTATAACTTTAAAATTAGAGATAAGGTTAACAAAGGACAAACGTAGAGTAAGTGCAAGAGCAAGTGCAGGATGAGTGAATGAGTAATATTAATAACTAATAACAAAAAAACTTCACTTTCAGCAAATAATATTTTTAAAATTCTTTCTTGACGAATGGATTTATTTTAGCTATGTTTTATCTGTAAACCGGGAGAAAGATTAAATGAAAATCCCCGGTAA
>Ga0154732_1027_pt1 | contig 18669 bp, 20 predicted proteins | sample Rifle2008BG16ft_FD_105740 | JGI IMG/M metagenome (GOLD analysis project Ga0154732, IMG submission 105740) | Ignavibacteria bacterium RBG_16_34_14 | reverse complement strand
ATGATGGAAGAGATGCTTTACCAATTGTTGAGAGGGCAGCAAGCCTTAACCCGAAGAATGTAGATGTACAGCTTGGTTTTGGAATTTATAATTACTATGCAGCCGTTATTCCCGAAGAATATCCGATGGTTAAACCCTTAATGCTTTTCTTTCCTAAGGGAGATAAGAATAAAGGGCTTGAGCAGCTTACAAATACTGCAAAGAATGGTAAGTATGCAAAATATGAAGCCCAATATTTTTTGATGACTCTTTATTATACTTATGAAAACAATCCTTTTAAAGCTGATGAATATGCAGATATGCTGACTATAGAATTTCCGGATAATCCTACATTCCAGAGATGGCAGGGAAGAATAGCGGTTAAAATGGGAGATTACATTTTAGCTTCATTAATTTTTAAGGGTATACTTGATAAAAGTAAATCGGGATTTAAAGGATATAATAATAAGAGAACAAAACGTGAAGCTAATTATTATATAGCATTGCAATATTTTAATTCTTCAAAGTTTGATTCTTCAATGTATCATTTCAAAGAATGTGAAAAAATTTCAAAAGAGACAGATGAAGAGGAATCCGGCTTTCTAATTAACGCTGTTTTATACCAGGGGATGATTTATGATTTGCAGGGTAAAAGAAATGAAGCGATTAAAAAATATGAAGATGTTCTCGATATGGATGAATATGCCAACTCACATAAGCTTGCAGAGAGCTATATGGAAAGTCCGTTTAAGAAGTGAGTATAGTCATGCTGAACTTGTTTCAGCATCTAACATTGCAATGAGATTCCGAACCAAGTTCGGAATGACAACACTTATAAAGTTGTAGAAACACTTATCCGGTGAAGCTCTCCAATGGCTCCCATTGATGAGAAACCATAATCAAACCTATATTCAGAAATTACAGCACCAAGTCCTGCATTAAATCCGGCTATGCCTGCGAAAGAACCAATCTTTAACTCGGTCCTTTTTTCATTATCATAACCAAATCTTAAGCGGAGAGTTTTGCTCAATATAAATTCGGCTCCAACTGTAAAAGCTTTAAACTTCTGAAAGAAATCATCTCTTTCTTCATTAAGCTTATGAAAGTCTAATGATAATCTTAAGGGAAGATATTCAAGTCTTTTTGAAATTCCGATTACGAAATCTAAAGGTAAATCTTCTTTGACATTTTTATAAGGTGAAAGCTGAGTTCCAACATTTAAAATTGCAAAACCTACATTTAATTGTTGCGCAAGTACGGCATAATGAAGTCCGACATCGAAACCAACTGCAGATGAAGAACGGTCAGCAATTCCTGAATAAATAAATTTTGCATTAGCACCATAATAAAAATTTTCATCAAGCTGGTTGGCATAACCTATAATGAAAGCAACTTCACCCACACTAAAATCACCAGTCTTATTTGCAAATTCATCTGCTCCCACAAAAGAACCATAATTAATATACTTAACTGCAGCACCAAATCTTCCAAAACCATTAAACTCAGTTGAATACGAAACGCTTGCGAGATTAATATCAAGAAGATGTTTTACAAAAGAAAAGGAGATAGGATTATCAGTTAGTAACTGCATTCCAGCAGGATTATAAAAAATTACATCAGGATCATCATTATTAGAAACGAAACTGCCGCCCAAAGCTCCTGCTCTTGCACTCATATCAAGCCTGAGAAACTCATACGTATTTTGAGCGTTTGTGTTGAGTGAAACAAAAATTAAAATCAGTATAATTAGCGGCAGTTGTTTTTTCATAAATTCCTCTAAAGTTAGTAGCTTATTTAACCATATTACTAAATAAAGGCAAGACCCTTTAAAGTATAGAGTTTGTTGGAATAATTCTAGAATTAGTATACTATATCGAATCATCAATTGAAAATTGAGATTAATTAAATTATGTTTCATAAAAAATAAGATATATATTTTTTGATTTTACTCAGCGAGGTATATGTTGATAGGCTATGAAAAGCAGCCAGGTCAAAATTTCTGTTTTCAATATTTTAGGAGAGAAGGTAGCTGATCTTATTGATGGTGAAATGAATGCCGGAATACATGAAGCTTTATTTAATGCTGCAAGATATGCTTCTGGCGTTTATTTCTATACAATTGAACAATCCCGCAAGGCGGGACAGGTAAAGAAAATTTCAGGGATGTAAAAAAGATGATCCTCTTAAATAAGATTGATAGATGTGTTGACAATCAAATTTTCTGTTATATATTTGCATCATTAATTATGAAATTAAAAACTGAATCATATAATCTTAATTATTTCACCAGCTTTTGGGCTTGGTGGTGGTTTAGTATTTTTAAAATGATTCAGTGAACTTGAGAAAATATTAAGATGAAACCCTTCTCAGAACACTGGGAAGGGTTTTTTATTGTATAGTAATAGTATCAAAATTGTCATTCCCGTGAAAACGGGAATCTCTTACCCTTTTTGAGATTCCCACTTCCGTGGGAATGACACAGAGTAAAAAAGAATGAACTTTAATCAATTTAAAAAATTGGCAAAAGATTATAATCTTATTCCTATTTATGAAATCATAACTGCAGATATGCTTACTCCTGTTCTTGCTTATTTGAAAATAAGAGAAATGAGCAGATACAATTTTCTGCTTGAATCTGTTGAAGGAACGACGGCAGGTATGGCTAGATACTCATTCATTGGTGCTGAGCCCGAAACAGTTTTTTCAAATAAAGGGATGAAACTTAAAGAAATTCAAAATGGATATTCATCAGAAAAAGATTTTTCCATATTCGAGTTTCTTCGTAAGGAGATAAAAAAATACAAGCAGCCAAGATTAGATGAGTTACCAGATTTTGATGGAGGTCTAGTTGGATTTCTGGGATATGAAAATGTCTCTCTCATCGAGAGAATAATTAAATTTAATACAGAGCCTTTTAATTCACCTGATTCAATTTTTGGAATCTATAAAAATATTATTGCTTTTGATCATTACAAGCATCAGATAATTCTTATTTCAAATGCTGATCTTACTGAAAATAAAAACAAAGAGCTGTCCTACAAGCAGGCAAAAGAGCAGATTAAGAAGCTCAAGTATTATCTTAAAGAACCTTTATCATTCAAATCGGACTTCAAACTTTTAAATAATATTAGTTCTGATTTCATTCTGGACGAATTCTTTAAGCAAGTTGAAAAAGGGAAACAAAATATTATTGAAGGCGACATTTTCCAAGTTGTTATCTCAAAAAGATTTTCTACTTTTTATACAGGTGATATGTTTAATGTTTACCGTGCACTGAGAATAATTAATCCATCGCCATATATGTATTACCTTGAATTTGGTGATGAAATGAAAATTGCCGGAACATCTCCTGAAGATCTTTTAAAAGTAAAAAACAGGAAAGCAACTGTTCTGCCCATAGCTGGAACAAGAAGAAGAGGTAAAAATTCTCTTGAGGATAAACAGCTTGAAGAAAATCTTATAAATGACCCAAAAGAACTTGCAGAACATACAATGCTTGTTGATTTGGGAAGAAATGATCTTGGACGCGTCTGTAAATACAGTTCAGTTAAAGTAATAGAAAGAATGAAGATCCAAAAATACTCACATGTAATGCATATTGTTTCTAAAGTGGAAGGAGATTTAGCTGATGATAAAGATTCGATTGATGCTTTAATGTCTTGTTTTCCTTCAGGTACAGTAACGGGTGCACCAAAAATCCGGGCAATTCAATTAATAAACGATTATGAAAAGCTTGAAAGAAATATTTATGCGGGCTCCGTTGGATATTTTGATTTCTCAGGTAATCTTGATATGTGCATTGCAATAAGAACCCTCTTTTCAAAAGAAGATGCAATTTACTGGCAAGCAGGTGCCGGAATTGTTGCGGACAGCAAACCAGAGCTTGAAGCAAAGGAGATAAAAAATAAATCCGCAGTTATGATAAACGCATTAAAATATGCAGAGGTTATTGATGAAGATACTGGTAATTGATAACTACGATTCATTCACATATAACCTCGTTCAGCTTCTCGGAAGATTCAATCATGAATTAATTGTAAAAAGAAATGACGAGATAACTGAAAATGAAATAGAAGAAATGAAACCCGACAAGATTTTAATTTCTCCCGGACCGGGTAAGCCGGAAGATTCAAAAATCACTTTAACCGCTATTGAAAAATTTGGTAAAAAAATCCCTTTGCTTGGTGTTTGTCTCGGTCACCAGGCAATAGGAATTATTTTTGGCGGAAAGGTTATAAAAGCACCCGTTCTTATGCATGGAAAAATTTCTTTAATAAAACATGACAACAAAACGATTTTCAAAGAGATTCCACAGGAGTTTGAAGCGACACGTTATCATTCTTTAATTGTAGAAAGAGAAACTCTTTCTGCTTCACTTGAAATCTCCGCTGAAACTTCAGACGGGACAATAATGGGATTACGCCATAAAGAATTTCCTATCGAAGGAATCCAGTTTCACCCCGAATCAATACTTACAAATGAAGGTTACAAAATAATTAAAAACTGGCTGAGCTTATGAAAAAATATATAGAAAAACTTCTTGATAAAGAGGATTTAACAATTGAAGAATCCTATACAACAATGAACCTGATAATGAGCGGAAGTGTTGATAATTCAAATCTTGCTGGATTTTTAATTGCACTTAAAGCTAAAGGAGAATCGCCTGAAGAAGTTGCCGGTTTTGCAAAAGCAATGAGAGATAATTGTATAAAGATCAATTCTTCAGGGAACAATGTAATTGATGTTTGCGGAACTGGTGGAGATAATTCGGGAACATTCAATATATCAACAGCAGTTGCTTTTGTTGCTGCCGGTGCCGGCGTTAAAGTTGCAAAACATGGAAACAGATCCATCTCAAGCAAGTGCGGAAGTGCAGATGTTCTTCAACAGCTTGGAATAAATATTAATTTAACGAAAGAACAATCAGAAGATGCTTTGGAAAAAGCAGGCATAACATTTTTATTTGCACCTCTCTACCATCCGGCGATGAGACATGCAGCTAAGGTTAGAAAAGAGCTGGGAATTAAAACTGTGTTCAATTTGCTGGGACCACTAACAAATCCTGCGGGTGTTAAAAAACAGATAATCGGAACTTTTAGTATCAAAGCTGCAAGAACAATGTCTGGGGCTGTTAAATATCTTGAACATGAAAAGGTTTGTTTCGTTTGCTGTAACGATAAATTTGATGAAGTTCATCTGGGAGATGAAACTTCCGTTTTCGAATACAATGGAAATAGCAAAATATCTGAGTACAAAATTAATAATGAGATCTTTGGCTACTCCAAAACTAATTACGAAGATATTAAGGGTGATTCAGCGGAAAGGAATGCAGAAATAATTCTTGATATTCTCGAAAGAAAAATTAAAAGTTCGGCTTACTATACTGTTGCGGCAAATGCTGCACTTGCTCTCTATGTTTCAGGCTATTCAGATGACCTGGTTAAATGTGCTGTGGCTGCTGAGGAATCTATTCTAAGCGGTGAAGCTCTATCCAAACTTAATGAACTGAAAAAACTTGGAGTCGCTAAAAAGTGAAAAAATGAATGAATATTCTCAATCAAATATTGGATTACAAAAAGGAGGAAGTAAAAAAGTTCAAACAAAAATATTCTTTAAGTTCATTTAAAGAAATGGAGTTTTTTGAAAAACCTGCTATTGAGCTAAGAGATTTTATTCCTAAAGATTCCTTAGGAATAATAGCTGAGATTAAAAAAGCAAGTCCATCCAAAGGAATTATCAGAAAAGATTTTAATTATATGAAGATCGCCGAGATTTATTTTAAAGAGGAAGTATCTGCTGTTTCAATATTAACGGAGGAAAAATTTTTTAAAGGAAGCAAAGAATACTTAAAAGATATAGCAGGAATAAAGCAGCGGCCTTTACTTAGAAAAGATTTTATAATTGATGAACACCAGGTTTATGAAGCCAAAGCATTTGGAGCTGATATTATTCTTTTAATAAGTGAAGTTCTCTCTGAATCTCAAATTGCAGAGTTAACCTGTGCTGCGAAAGAAATTGGATTAGGAGTTGTACTTGAACTTCATTCCGAAAAAGAATTAGATAAAATTAATTTTGGATTGAATAACATTATTGGAGTTAATAACAGGAACCTTGAAGACTTTTCAGTTAATCTCAGAACAACAAAAATAATTACTGAAAAATTACCGGATGAAGTTCTTATAATTTCTGAAAGCGGTATTAATAAAAAAGTGGATATTGATTTTTTAAAGACAACCAAAATAAAAGCTATTCTCGTTGGCGGGCATTTAATGAGTTCAAAAGATATAAGAGAAAGTTTAAAGCAATTAAAAGAATGGTGCGTAATTGAAAGTTAAGATTTGCGGAATTACAAATATTAAAGATGCTCTTTTTTGTGAAAAGATAGGAGCCAATGCTCTTGGCTTTATCTTTTATAAAGATAGCAAAAGATATATTGAACCTGAAAATGTAAAGAAAATAATTTCTGAACTTTCAGCATTAACTGTAAAGGTTGGAGTTTTTGTTAATAGTTCCCCTGAAGAAATAAATAAAACAGCCAGCATATTAAAATTAAATGCTGTTCAGCTTCATGGCGAGGAAACACTTGAGCTTATTGAAGAAATTGATTTCCCTGTTATAAAAAGTTTCAGAATAAATGGAGAATTTGATTTCACAATTCTTAACAAATATAAAAATGTTTCTTTCTTATTTGATTCATATTCAAAAGAAGAACATGGAGGAACGGGAAAAACCTTTAACTGGAATTTAATGCCGAAGGAACTGGAGGGGAATTTTATTCTTGCAGGAGGAATATCAATTGAAAACATTGAAGAGATTTTTAATAAAGTTAAACCGAAAGCTATTGATGTTTCTTCTTCACTCGAAAAATCACCCCGAATAAAAGACCATAAAAAGGTAAAAGGATTTTTTCAGAAAATTAATTCACTCAGGAGTTTGCCATGCTAATAATGATGAGTTTAAATTCGCCAAGAGAACATATTGAAAAGGTGAAAGAAAAGATCAGATCCAAAAACTGTATGCCTCATGAAATTCCAGGTTCAGTAAAACTTGCAATAGGAATTACAGGTCCTTCAACTAAACTTTCTGAAGATGATTTCCTCAGATTGGAATCGGTTGATGAAGTTGTAAGAGTATCAAAGCCCTATAAGCTCGTTAGTCGTGAAATGAAACCAGACGATACAATTATAAAATTCAATAATGCTTCAGTTGGTGGAGAAAGTTTAACTATAATTGCAGGTCCGTGTTCGGTTGAAAACAGACAGCAGATCTTCGATATTGCAGGTGAATTAAAAGAAATGGGGATAAAATTTCTCAGGGCTGGTGCATATAAGCCGCGTTCAAGTCCTTATTCTTTCCAGGGTTTGAAAGAGAAAGGTCTGGAATATCTTTCTGAAGTAAAAAATGAAATTGGATTGATGATTGTAACTGAAGTAAAGGATGCAACAACTCTGCCCCTAATTTCTCAAGTTGCTGATGTAATTCAGGTTGGTGCAAGGAATATGCAAAACTTTTCACTGCTTGAAGAAGTTGGACAATTACCTAATGCTATCCTGCTGAAAAGAGGAATGTCTGCAACGATTGAAGATCTTTTAATGAGTGCAGAATATATTTTATCTCAGGGGAACTATAATGTTATTTTATGTGAGAGAGGAATAAGAACTTTTGAAACTTATACTCGAAATACCCTTGATCTTAATGCAGTTCCGGTGATAAAAAAGAATTCTCACTTACCAATTATTGTTGATCCTTCGCACGGCATTGGTATCTGGGATAAAGTTCCTGCAATGGCAATGGCAGCTATTGCGTGTGGTGCAGATGGTGTTATGATTGAAGTGCATAGTAATCCAGAACAGGCTTTATCGGATGGGTTTCAATCCTTGACTCCTAAAAATTTCAAAATGCTTCTTAATAAACTTGAGCAGTTGGCACCTATTGTAAATAAGAAAGTTGATATTGATGTTGCAGTTACCTGAATACAATCTCCCAGATTCTTCAGGAAAGTTTGGAAAGTATGGAGGAAAGTTTGTTCCTGAAACTTTAATAACTCCATTAAAAGAACTCGAAGAAATTTATTGTTTATTAAAGACTGATAAAACTTTTAATGAAGAATTAAACCAGCTTCATAAAGAATATTCAGGAAGACCAACTCCTCTTACTTTTGCGGAAAATCTTACTAATCATTTTGGAAAGGGGAAAATTTATTTAAAGAGAGAAGATCTTTGCCATACCGGCGCTCATAAAATAAATAACGCTCTAGGACAAATTTTACTCGCAAAGAAACTTAGAAAGACAAGGATAATTGCCGAGACAGGAGCCGGACAACATGGTGTTGCAACTGCAACAGTTTGTGCAAAGTTTGGATTGAAATGCATCGTTTATATGGGTGAAGTTGATATGAGCAGACAAAGCCTTAATGTCTTTAGGATGAAATTGCTTGGTGCAGAAGTAAAACCTGTTTCTTCAGGAAGCAGAACATTAAAGGATGCAACAAATGAAGCAATAAGAGATTGGGTTACAAATGTTAAAGATACTCATTATATAATCGGTTCTGTAGTTGGACCTCATCCTTATCCTATGATGGTAAGAGACTTTCAATCAATAATAGGAATAGAAACAAAAGAACAGATCCTTAGAAAAGAAAATAAACTGCCGGATTATATTTTAGCCTGTGTTGGTGGTGGTAGTAATGCAATCGGTATCTTTTATCCTTTTGTTAATACAAAGGTAAAACTTATTGGGATTGAAGCAGCGGGATTAGGACTAAACACTAATAAACACAGTGCAACATTAACTAAAGGGAGAGAAGGTATTTTTCATGGAATGAAAACTTATCTCCTGCAGAATGAAGAGGGACAGGTAAGTGAAGTTCATTCAATTTCAGCAGGACTTGATTACCCAGGTGTTGGTCCCGAACACAGCTACCTTAAAGATGATGCAAGAGTAAAATATTTTTCTGTAACTGATAATGAAGCTTTGCTGGCTGCAAAATTACTTTCAAAACTTGAGGGAATTATTCCGGCGCTTGAAACAGCACATGCAATTGCATATCTAGATTACTTGATGCCAAAAACAACACATGACGAAATTGTTATTTTGAACTTGAGTGGAAGGGGTGATAAAGATTTGAATACCATAAAGGAGAAGCTTGCACTATAAATGTCAGGAGATAGAATAGTGTCTATTGTTTCTAACTATATCAAAAAGAAAAATGAAGCTGGTGAGAAAGTTCTTTCTGTTTTTCTCACAAGTGGATTTCCCAATAAAAATAATTTTGTAAAACTGGCTCTGAATATTCTCGATGCAGGTGCAGATATACTTGAGATAGGATTTCCTTTCAGCGATCCTCTGGCAGACGGACCAATAATTCAGGCTTCGTCTCAGGAAGCACTGAAGAATGGAATAAATCTACAAATTACTTTTAAATATGTAAAAGAGATAAGAAAGAATACCAATAAACCAATAATACTCATGGGATATGCAAATCCTGTTTTAAGTTATGGAATAGATAGGTTTGCAGATGATATTAAAAGTTCAGGTGCAAACGGAGTAATAATTCCTGATGTACCAATAGATGAGTTTGATAATTTCTTTAACAGCAGCTTTGATGGAATAGATAAAATCCTTCTTATAACACCAACAACAAATGAAGAACGGGTAAAAGAAATTGATGGCAAAAGCAGTGGATTTGTTTATTGCGTAAGTATAAGCGGTACAACAGGTTTGCACAACATAGATAAGAATCTTGAGTTAATACAGAGAAATCAAAAGCTTGTAACCAAAAATAAAATGCTTGTTGGTTTTGGTATTTCAAATGAAGATGATATTAAAAAATATATTCCTTATTGCGACGGAGTAATTGTTGGGAGTGCTGTCATCAAATCTTTAATGAATGAAAATAAGAATTACATCCAAACATTAGATCTTGTTAAAAGTTTAAAGACTGCTACAAATATTTAATCTTCACAATCATCTCAATTTCAACAGCAGCATCTAAAGGTAATTCATTAACTCCGACTGCACTGCGTACATGTTTCCCTTTTTCACCAAATATTTTCTCAAGCAGCTCAGATGCACCATTAGCAACCTGCGGCTGGTTAATAAAACTCTCTGTGCTGTTTACAAAAACAGTGAGCTTAACAATTTGTTCAATCTCATCTAGGTTTTTAATAACTCCTTTTATGGCTGCAAGACAATTTAATGCACAAACTTCAGCAGCTTTTCTTCCTTCATCAATCATTATATCTTTACCAAGCTTGCCTTTATATTTTAAATCTCCTTGAACAGAAGGGATTTGTCCCGCAGTAAAAACAAGCTTATCCACTTTTAATGCAGCTACATATACTGCAACAGGTTTTGGTGCTTCAGGAAGTTGGTAACCCAACTGTTTTATTTTTTCTTCAATCATTTTAATCTCCCGTTTTGTTATTTTACAACATAATTCCATTAAACTAAGGAAATATAAAATATGACAGGGAATAAATTTCAGGAATTTACAGAAGTAGTTAACAGATTAAGAAAAGAATGTCCCTGGGACAGAGAACAAACCAACGATTCAATAAAAGCAGCTACCATTGAGGAAGCTTATGAGGTTGTTGAAGCAATTGATCATAAAAACTACGAGGAACTAAAAAAAGAGCTTGGCGATCTTCTTCTCCATGTAGTGTTTCATTCAACAATTGCTGAAGAGGGAAATAATTTTAAGCTTGATGATGTTATTGATTCTATTCATGAAAAACTAATAAGAAGACATCCTCATGTTTTTGGAAATACCGAAGTATCAGGCGCCGATCATGTAAAGAAAAACTGGGAAGCGATAAAAATAAAAGAAGGAAGAAAGTCTGTTGTAGATGGTGTGCCGGCTAATTTACCGGCTTTACAGCGAGCTCATAGGCTGCAGGAGAAAGCTTCCAAAGTTGGTTTTGATTGGGAAAAGAAAGAAGATGTTTGGAAAAAAGTAATTGAAGAAATTGAGGAGATGCATGAGAGTGAGAATTTCAAATCTCAAAACTCAAATCTCAAAAATGAAGTTGATATTCAAAAACAATTAGAAAATGAAATAGGCGATGTGTTTTTTGCTCTCGTTAATTACTCAAGATTTTTAGGAATAAATCCCGAGAATGCTTTGAGAATGACAAATGAAAAATTCGTAAAAAGATTTAAATATGTGGAAGAGAAAATTTCAGAATCTGGGAAGAAACTGACTGAATCTACTTTAAAGGAAATGGATAAATACTGGGAAGAGAGTAAGGAACTATATTAGCTGCCGTTCTTATGCTTTTCATAAGCATCTATAATATCTTTTACAAGCTTATGCCGTACAATATCTCCCCTGTCAAAGTATACAAAAGCAACACCTTCAATATTGCTTAATATTTCTTTAGCCTGGATAAGTCCACTGACGGTTTTAGGCGGAAGATCAATCTGTGTGATATCTCCTGTTATAATTGCTTTTGAGTTCGCACCGAGTCTTGTTAAAAACATTTTCATCTGAACGTCAGTAGCATTCTGTGCTTCATCAAGAATTACAAAAGCATTATTAATTGTTCTTCCCCTCATATAAGCAAGAGGAACAATTTCAACAATTCTCTTTTCAATGTATCCTCTCAATTTCTCAGAAGGCATCATATCATCAAGAGCATCATAAAGAGGACGAAGATAAGGATCAATCTTTTCACGAATATCTCCCGGTAAAAATCCGAGACTCTCGCCTGCTTCAACCGCAGGTCTTGCTAAAACAATTTTATTTACCATTCCTTTTTTATGTGCCGCCACTGCCATCGCAACAGCAAGATAGGTTTTTCCTGTTCCTGCCGGACCAATTGCAAAACAAATATCATTTTTACTTGCAGCCTTAACATAATTTGTCTGCCCTGGTGTTCTTGCTTTTATGGCATCATTCTTTGTATAAAGAATAATAGAATCGAATTCTTTTTCACTTACAATCTCTTTACCTTCTAAAGTAAGATCCAGAATTGTTTCAATATCATTTTTTTCAAGCTTACCGTTGGTATTAAGCACATACACCATCTCTTTCAGAATTTTCTCAATAGTTTCAACTTCTTCAAGGACACCTTTAATTACAACATTCTCACCTCTTACAATAATCGAAGCGTTGAAACGATCTTCAATAAGTTTAAGATTTGCATCGTTCGTTCCCAGCAAAGAGAGCAAATCAACATTATCTAATGTCATACGTTTTTCTGTAGCCGTCATTTTACTCCTTTTTAAAATAAAAAAACCCTCATCACCACTTGAATAGGGTAATAAGGGTTTAAATAACTAAATATTACTAAAGAAAATCAAAGCTTACTGAACCGGAGCTGGTTTATAATTTTCTCTTAATTTTTCGTATTTAGCTTTTTCTTCTTCAGTTAACTTTGGAACTTTAAACACTTGTTGTGGATAAATTAAATCAGGATCTTTAATTGAATCCCGGTTAGCTTTATAAATTACAGGCCAAGCAAAACCGTTACCATAGTGTTCCTTCTTCTTTGCGATGTTCCATAGGCAATCGCCTTTAATAACGGTATACATAATTTCCTGAGGTTCTTCAACCCATGCGTCGAGAGATCTTTGCATTTGGTTGTGAACTTTATCGAAAAATTCAGGAAGAGCACTTATCTTGTTCATTTTAAGTGCATCAAGATCTTTTTGCCTGTCAGCCTTTGGACCTTCTTTTCTTTTAATTTTTCCTTCAAGCTCATTAACAGCTTTTCTAAAATTATCAACATCTGCTTTTGTAGCACCCACAAGAGCATAAAGCTCATTCATACACTCTTCAAAGTCTTTGATTTGCATATTATTAAGGTTATCAACATCGCTTCTTAAAGTGCTGATCTCCTGTTCAAGAGCTTGTTTTCTTGCTCTTAAACGATTCATTTCAGCTTCCCACTCTTCTTCAGTCATTTCTTCTTCCTGTGCTAAGATATTTATACTAAATGAAGATAAGAAGAAGACGAGGGATAAAATGCCAATTAAATATTTTTTTAATACCATTGATTTTCCTCCGAATTCAATTATTAAGTTAAATTATTATTACATTTCTGTTTCTTCAGTACTTCCCATACTTGTAGGAAGCTTTTTAAGGTTAGCCCTTGTTTCTTCCTTATCTTTCTCGCACTGTTGTAATTTTGCATTCTTTTCTGCAATCTCCCTTTCTAAGCGGGATCTTTCTTCTTTTAAGGAATTAGCTTCAGACTCCAGGGAATTAACCTCATTCCTTAAAGTATTAAGTTCTGCCATTTGAGCCTCGCTAACACCACCGCATCCGCTCCAGGCTATTATTATTATGCCTAATACTGCGGTAACCACGGTTCCTTTAACGACCTTGATTATGTTCATAAGACAACCTCCGATTTTATTTTTTTTAGGGTTTTCTAAATTATTACAAATGAATATTGGAATCAACAAAATTTGATATTAAATAATATTAACAAAAAGTGTTATGCCCTTTAAGGTCATCAAATTTTGCCCTACTTATATAAGAAATTCAGTAGTTAATAGCAAGTTAAGTTAAGGTTAGATAATATAAATTTGCTTTAGGTTACAATTATTTAGATCATCGTTAAGATTACCTACCGAGTCGTAATCCTAATCATACATCAATAAATAAATTGGAGTACGATTATAATCAAGATTATTATTACGCATTTTCCTGCTTAACTTAATTTATATAAGTCTTTTTTCTACAAACGAAGTAAAGGAATTTCCGGCAATAATTATGTGATCGAAAACAGGAATATCGAGTATTTTACCTGACTCGACAACCTTTTTTGTTATAGAGATATCTTCATTGCTTGGTTCAGGATTGCCGCTAGGATGATTATGAAGGAGAATGATGCTTGCAGATCTATGATCAATTGCTGCTTTAAAAATTTCTCTCGGATGTACAACACTCGAATTAAGATTTCCCACAGATATTATTTCATGAAAAATTATTTTGTTTGCAGAATTCAAACATATAAGAATAAATTGTTCTTTCAGTTCATCTCTTAAAAGAGGAATAAAAATTTCTGCAATGTCCTGAGGAGATGTTATTTTTTTTTCTTTAAACCATTTTGACTGCGAAAGAATTCTTCTGCTTATTTCAAATGCTGCAAGCAAAGTTGCTGCTTTATCCTTTCCGATTCCGTCAATTTTCATTAGATCTGATAAAGTTTTAGATGCAAGAAAAGCAAGGTTTCTATTGGCTTTTATCATTTCATTAGCTATGCTTACAACCGATTTGCCCTTTTTACCGGTTCTTAAAAGAATTGCCAGAAGCTCTGCATCGGAAAGATTCTGTGGACCTCTTAAGATTAATTTTTCCCGCGGTCTGTCTTCTAAAGGGAGATCTTTTACCCCCATTTTTAAACTCCTTTCTATTTACTCACTTTAAATTTATCTAATAATTCAAAGTAACCCTCATTGTATCGTACTATATTGATAAAAACATTCACGTGATCACTGTTAAAAGAAATATTATTATGAAATCCGTTGACTGTAATTCCACTTTCCATTTTGGTTTTAATATTTTTTCTGTTCCGGCTTATATTTCTTAAGATAGTAAGAATATATTTAGCTGTATCATAACCATAAAGAACATTTCTATTAGCATCAATTTTTGTTCTTCCTAAAAAATTATTACTCAAAATCTGATAATCACTGTTATTGTAATCAATAAAATAATCGGATTCAAAAACCATCTTATTGCTTAACTCAGGAGATGTTTCAAATCCTTTAGCTAAAAACCAATCCTGGTTTCCATATAGGGATAAATTAATATTATTTTGCACTAGCTGCGAAAGGATTAGGGGTGCATCGGTTCTATCAGCAAGTGGAATATAAATTCCTTCTGCTGTAACAAGTTCAGTAGAATCAATTCTGATTCCCGAAGAAAAATTTTCACTTTTATAAGTATACTTTTTGATAATCTTACCACCTAATCGCTCAAATTCTTTAATAAACTCTGCTGCAAGCAAAGGAGAATATCCATCAATAGAATTTAACACAGCCATGTTTCGCTTATTCTCAACATAAAAAATATGTTGAGCCATTGCTTTAGCTCTAATTATAAAATTTGGATTTGCCTGGAAAAAATTTTCGTTTATTAAAGTCAGATCATTATCAGTTGCTGTCGGTGAAATAAGTAAAAGATTCGTAGGCTTAAATTCTTCCAAAGCAATTTCAACTTCACTGCTGAAAACAGGACCAATAACCAATTTTACTGAGGGATCATTTACAATTTCATTTTTAATACTAATTATTTTATTCCTGTCATTCTCCGTATCTTTTATTATAAGACCAATTTTATCATCTCTTCCTCTATTAAATTCATCAAGAGCAAATTTAATACCTTCAAGAATTTCTTTTGAATCCGTAAGAGATTCATTGCTTGTTAATCCGCTTAAGGGAAGCATTACACATATATTTGTTACATTACTTTCTGATATCATTTCCCATTGAGAAATTTTTGTTTTTAAAGACTCAGCTTCATTTTTAAAATTGGAACTGGGATAAAGTTTTACAAGTTCTTCAAGAGTGAGATGAGCATCCTCAAAATCTTTTTTATCTATTTGAATTTCAGAAGTTAATAAGAGAAGAAAAGATTTTACATTTTCATTTTTATAAGTTTTATACAAGGATTTCATATCCGAAACAGTTAAATACTGAAGTGCTAAATAACCTGCAGAAGATACAGCTATATCTATGTAGATTAAAGAATCTGAGTCCTGGATAATGCATAGCAGCTGATCAATGGATTTAAGATAATCTTTTTCATCGAGATAAATTTTAGCAAGTAAAAGTCTTGCTTCTTCAACATAATTGCTTAAAGGATATTTGTTCAGAAAATCTATAGATGTAGCAATAGCATCATTATTTTTTTTGAGTGCAAGAAAAATTTTTCCCTTAAAAATAATTGCAACAGCAGTTCTGGAATTTTCAGGATACTTCTTTATAACACTTTCAAATAAAGCCAAAGCCTCATAATATTTTTTCTCCTTATAAAGTTTAACACCTTTATCAAAATCAGCATTATCATTTTGGGGAAAAGAAAAATAGAAAGAAGAAAAAACTAAAGTTAATAACAACAGTTTTAGATTAAATTTCATTTGTACCTGTTTGTAAAATTAAAGCTGCTTTCTTTTTTCCTTCAACAGCAAACTTGTTAAATGGGTCAATTTTCAAGGCAAGCTCATAATATTGAAGTGCATCCTTTACTTTGTTTGTTTTAAAATAAGCTTCTCCGAGTTCAGAATAAATTTCAGAAGCCGGATATTCAACCATTCCGATATACTTAAGAAAATTTTCTTCAGCTTTAAGATATTCTCTAACTTTAAGAAAAATTTTCCCTGCCCATTTATAAACGGTTGGTTCGTTTGCATTAAGCTTTAGTGCTTTAGAAATTGAAGAAATTGCATGAGTATACATATCAAGATGATAATGTATAATTGCAAAAACAAGGTTTAATTCCCAGAAGTTTGAATAAACGATTTCAGATTTTTTTGCGTACTCAAGCGCACTTTCAAAATTTCTTAATTGAATTTCTGTTTTAGCCAGATAAATATATGTTTGATGAAGAAGTTCTGTCTTCTTACCTGAATTTATAAAATGCTGAAAATTAATTTTTGCGTGTTCATAATTTTTCAGCATAAAAAAAGAATATCCTAGGAAAAAAGCAGCAATTGGTTCTTCATCAATACTTAAAGATTGAAGAATATCAATTACATCTTCCCATTGGGAATTTCTTAGAAGAAGCTGCGCATAAAATAATCTTACCAAATTATTGCCGGGTTTTTTATTAAGATAATCTGTTAAAAGTTTTTTAGCAGATTCAATGTTACCCTGTTTTTCAAATAATTCAGCAAGAGAAAAATAAGCTTCAGCAAAATCGGGCTCATCTTCTATAATTGAATTATAGATCTGCATTGCATGAAGATTGTCTCCATTAGCTTCATAATCCCGAGCGGATTTAAGTCTGTTTTCAATTTTATATTTTGTATCTATTCCCATTCTATTGTTGAAGGTGGTTTTGAACTGATATCATATACAACCCTGTTTATGCCGCGGACTTTATTTATAATTTTATTTGAAATATTAGCAAGAAAATCATTATCAAACCTGAACCAGTCAGCAGTCATTCCATCTAAAGAAGTAACAGCCCGAAGAGCCATAACATTTTCATAAGTTCTTGCATCCCCCATTACACCAACACTATTAACCGGCAGCAGAACAGCAAATGCCTGCCATATGTTATTATACAAGCCTGCTTCTCTTATTTCAGCTATAAAAATATCGTCAGCCTCTCTAAGAATGTCAAGTCTTTCTTTACTTACTTCACCCAATACTCTTACAGCAAGGCCCGGACCCGGAAAAGGATGCCGTGAAATAAGATCTTCAGGTATGCCAAGTTCCTTTCCAACTTTCCTTACTTCATCTTTAAATAATTCCCTGAAAGGTTCAATTAATTTTAAATTCATCTTTTCAGGAAGACCGCCGACATTATGATGTGTTTTAATAGTAACAGAAGCCCCTTTAACACTCATAGATTCTATAACATCGGGATAGAGTGTTCCCTGAACAAGAAAAGAAGCCTCACTGTGTTTTACTGCTTCTTCTTCAAAAATTTTAATGAATGTATTGCCAATTATTTTTCTTTTCTGTTCAGGATCAATTATTTTTTTTAGGTTAGTCAGAAATCTTTCCGATTCGTTAAGATGGATATAATTTAATTTTAATTTCTTACTGAAAATTTTACTTATTGTTTCGCTCTCATTTTTTCTCATCAATCCGGTATCTATATGAATGCACAATAGGTTTTCACCAATTGCTTCTTTAACAAGCACAGCAGCAACAGTTGAATCTACACCACCACTTAAAGCGCAAATTGCTTTTGAAGAACCAACCAGCTTTTTTATTTCAGATATTTTTGATTGAATGAAATTTTGTGGAGTCCAGCTGCTTTTACATTTACAAATGTTAAAAAGAAAATTTTTGATTATCTTTTCACCTTCCTGCGTGTGGGCTACTTCAGGATGGAATTGAACACCATATATTCTTTTTTTTGAATCTGCAATTGAACAAATTGGGGAATGATCCGATTCTGCAAATATTTTAAATCCATCTGGAAGTTTTGTGAGGTAGTCTCCATGACTCATCCAGGCTACAGACTCTTTTTTGACATCCTTAAATAATTCGTTCTCTTCTTTAATAATAAGATTTGCTTTTCCATATTCCCGGTTAGCAGCAGGTTCAACAAAGCCTCCGGATATTTTGCAGATTAGCTGAAGACCATAACAAATTCCTAAAACAGGTATTCCAAGATTAAGAATTTCCGGATCAAGCTGGGGGGAATCTTCATCATAAACACTCATTGGTCCGCCAGAGAGGATTATCCCCGATGGCAATAATATTTTTACTTCATTGGCAGAAATATTGTGAGAATGAATTTCAGAATACACATTCGCTTCTCTCACTCTTCGCGTAATTAGCTGAGTATATTGTGAGCCAAAATCTATTATTAAAATCACGTCATCGGGCTTCATCATTCTATTCAGGTTTAAAAAGGAAAAACAAAAATCCAACTAAGGAATTTTGTTCTTGCAGAATTCTAAAAATTAAAAGTATTATTCCTAACTAATCAACTTTTTATAATCTTCAGCATTAAGAAGATCATTCAGATCGTTGATATCATTTATTTCAACCTTAACC
>Ga0154732_1093_pt1 | contig 18679 bp, 14 predicted proteins | sample Rifle2008BG16ft_FD_105740 | JGI IMG/M metagenome (GOLD analysis project Ga0154732, IMG submission 105740) | Ignavibacteria bacterium RBG_16_34_14 | reverse complement strand
TTATTCCACTTTCTGTTCAAATAATTCATTCCCAGCAGACCGCCGATAAGTCCGAAAATAGTATTGGTAACCAAATTACTAAAGAGCATTGCAATTAAGTACAAAGCTGAGAAACCGGAATTTTCAATATCGGCTGCCATTACTTTAAGAGCTTTTATTGTTTCTTCAACTAGTGACCCGAGATTGTAGTCTCTTAAAAGTGCTTCTGTATTGGGCAGTGTTTCAACAAAATCATTTGTACGTGTTAGTAATGTTAAAAGCATATCAAAGGAGGTAGAAAATAATGCAGCAAATAATCCTGTAAGAAGTCCAAAGGTAATTGCTCTTCTTGAAGTTACTGCTGTATTACTTCTATTAATTTTTTGATCGAGATAAAGAGAGAAGAAAGCTGCAACAGGAACAATAAGGCAGCAGGCAACAGGTTTAAGTCCGGGAATTATTGATAAAACTGCAGCTGCAAAACCACATACAAGAGGTGCGATATATTGTTTTGAAGGGTTCAACTTTTTGCCTTTGTTAAATTAAGCTCTTCAATCTGATTTAATATTATAAGGAAACAAACCGAACCGAAAAATAAACCTGTTATAAAAGCAGAAATTTTATTGTATGAGCTTAAGAGAAAGTTATTAAGAATTACATCTGCAAATAAGATTATTGATGCAATTGAAAAAATCCTTAGCGGGTCTTCTTTTTTCTTAAAAGAAATTAATAAGAAAAGTGAAGAGATAAGGGCACCGAAATAAATTCCGCTGCATCTTGCACAAACAAGGAAATTAAAACCACTGAGTGAAATTAATTTATCCTCATCCTGGTGGCAGACATTATCATAGAAAAAATTAAGAAGAGGAATTGATGCTGCTGAAACTTCAGAACCATTTGTAAGGACGTTAAGAGTGAAACCTGTACACCAGGTTAGAATTGAAAAGAAAATTATAAGCCGGAAATATATTCTGTGGTAATTCATTAACTATTTGACTGAAGTAAATACGAGAATTTCTTTTTCAGTAAGGATGTAGAGCTTATTCTTTTGCATAATTGAGGTTACAAACTCAGGTTTATAATCGAGTGCTGCAAGGTTGATTTTTTTCAATTCAAATTTTTCTGAGTTCAAATCAGCAAAATAAATTTCACTTCCAGTATTCGTTGTAAGGAGAGAATAATTAATTTTTAATCCTTTTAATGCCAATCCTGTTTCGATAACTGCAAGTCCGGTACCGTAATTATCAAATACAACTAAATCTGAATCATCAATAACAAAAGTATTTGATGAAAGTGAAACAGCCAGCCTGGTTGGATTATTTAATGTAAAATTTCCCGCATCAAGTCCTCCAAAATTCTGCAGGAAATTTCCGAAGAGATCGGATTTGATAATCCGCTTATTTTCAGAATCAAGAATGAACAAATCACCAAGATTAGAAACTTCACAGGATAGAGGATAACCAAATCGCTCATCACTATTTTCATTTTCTCTTGTGGATAACTCTGAAATGAAATTTAAATCTTTATCGAAGTTCTGAATTCTATGGTTGTTCTTATCCGTCACATAAACATTTAAAGTAGTTGCAAAAACATCAACGGGATCATCAAATGTTTCTTCAGTCCAACCATAACCTCCGGCTTCTTTAATAAAAGTGCCAAGAGTATCATACTTATATATTTTATCTGTTCCGGAATCAGTTATATAAACAAATCCTGCTGAGTTAAGATGAAATGAAGAAGCTTTCTGAAATTTTCCAAAAGCATAATCGAAAGTAAATGTCTGGCAAAAGAGAGTTGTTGAAAAGAAAATTATTGCTAAAAAAGTCTTCATATTGATGGGCTAAGATAGAAAATATTGGTGAGGAAATAAATGAGGAGAAGCTATATAATTATAAATATGAAATATAAAATTAGTCTTTTTACATTAAATTTCTCTTTAAATTCTATTTAAATAATCCTTTTATTATTTTTATTTAGAAATAAAATCGAGAAAAATAAAATGGAATTTCTTATTGCCATAGTTGGTTCATCCGGTGCGCTCATTGGCTCTCTTTCTTCAATAATAACTATTTATATCCAATCAAAGGGCAAGATAAAAGAGAAAGAACAAAATTAGTTTATTATGCTGCTATTGAAGAGTATAAAGCAAATACATGAAAAATAAAGTAATTGTTGATCCTTTGGTTGTTATAGTGCATTGGTATTCTGGAGTATTAGAATTACTTGAAAGAAAAGATTTGAGTTTGAGGTCGATAAAAACACTAATAAAAGAGAGTGATGAAATTGTAAAATTTCTTGAAGAAAGTTCTCCAAATTTGAAATGACTGATTCATATCATAAAGCAAGAAAATCCTATGGCTTATTCAGCGCTCTTCTGATAGCTTGGGAATTGATAGGTATTAAACTTACACCTGAACCAATTGAAAGTTTGAAGATAATTATTAAAACACCTGAGATTGCTCCTTATGTTCTACTTATTCTTGTAATATATTTTGCTTACAGATTTACAATTGAATGGCTATTAATTAATGAGGAAGGTAGGAAAATACGTCCAGCAAGAATTGATTTTTATGTTGCTCATGGAATAGGAGTTATTTCAGTAATAATAATTATTGTTCAAGCAATAACAGAAATTCAAATAGGTACTTATATAGTTCACAATCCATTTAAGATTCTAATATTAATTTTTAGCATTTTTATTGTACCTGAATTCTATTTAATTAATATCTTTTCGGAAATTCGGAATGATAGTGTCAATTTCCGTAGAGGTATAAGAGTTCTGTGTGGAGTAGCTTTTTCAATCCTAATTGTTCCATTATTCATAGTTTCAATAAATGAAATGATAGAAACTTCAATATTCTTCCTAATAGGTCTATGCTCGGGAGCGTCTTATCTTGGGCTTTTAAGAATTGTTATGGGTAAAGAAAAGATGAAACATTGGTTTGTGAATATTACACCTAAAAGATTCCGTTCTCGCATGAAGTTAGAGAAACCAGATAATTGACCTAAACATTTCTGATTTTTTGTTGTACGTCCTTATAAACTTAAAATTGCTTCTCTCTATCATTTCATTTAATTTTTCAATAAGTTTTTTACCTCATGGTGTAATTGACAAAACCATAAAACCTTTTTGTTTAAGTCTTCATAAATCAACTTTAGAAGAAAAAAGAAATTAAAAAATGGACCTATTAAACAAGCACTCAAAAGAATTAAAAACTTTCTGCAAAGCCAATAAAATAAGAAAGCTTTCTTTGTTCGGTTCATATTTAAAGAGTACTTACAATGAAAACAGCGACATAGATTTATTGGTTCAGTTTGAGGATGATTCAGGATATGGCTTACTCGATATTGCCAGAATTGAACGCGAGCTCTCAGAAATTATCGGTAAAAAAGTTGATCTTCGCACTGTTGACGAATTGAGCAGGTATTTCAGAGGCACAATAGTTAAAGAAGCAAAAGTCAAATATGAAGCTGAATGACAGAATAAGAATTCAGCATATGGTTGATGCTTCCAAGGAAGCATTATCTTTTGTTACCGGTGTAAAAGAGAAGGATTTTTCAAAAAACAGAATGATTATCCTCTCTGTAATTAAGGATATTGAAATTACAGGTGAAGCGGCTTCAAGAATTTCTGAACAAACTAAATTGAAACATTCAGATATTCCCTGGAAGGACATTATAAATATGCGGAACAGATTAATCCATGGTTACTTCGATGTTGATATAAAGCTTGTTTGGAATACCACAATGAATAATCTCCCCTCATTACTCAAATCACTTAAAAAAATTCTGAGTGCCAGCAGGTAAAAGCATTAAACTAAAATTTTGATATTTGAAATTTTAGCGAATGCTTATTTAGTAAAAAGCATTGGCATTGTTTGAGTAAAGTATTATTTTTACACGCAACTTTGCCCCGTGGTGTAATTGGCAATCCCGCCAAAGGCGGGAACTCTGGATCAGAAATTTAGTTCTTACAAATTCTAACATTGCCCCGTGGTGTAATTGGCAACACGTCTGACTCTGGATCAGAAAAGTCTAGGTTCGAGCCCTAGCGGGGCAGCGAGTTTAATTAACAATTAACAATTTTCAATTAACAATAAAAACAACTCCGAAATTGTTGATTATTCATTGATAATTGTTAATTTGATTTACACAGGCGCGTTCGTCTAGTGGCTTAAGACATCGCTCCCGACAAAGGTCGGGACGGGGATAACGGGTTCGAATAGTTCTTACAAATATAAATTTGGTTTTACACAGGCGCGTTCGTCTAGTGGCTTAGGACATCGCTCCCGACAAAGTCGGGACGGGGATTGCGGATTCGAATAGTTCTTAAAAATATAAAATTTGGTTTTACACTGGCGCGTTCGTCTAGTGGCTTAGGACATCGCTCCCGATAAAGTCGGGACGGGGATTGCGAGTTCGAATAGTTCTTAAAAAATATAAAATTTGGTTTACACTGGCGCGTTCGTCTAGTGGCTTAGGACATCGCCCTCTCAAGGCGGGGATCGCGGGTTCGAATCCCGCACGCGCTACAAGATTAAGGTATAAGGTATATGGTATAAAGGTATAGGGTATATGGATTCCTTTTCGTCTAAAACTAAGAAAAATATCTCCCAATACCTGATACTGGATACCAGAAAAACATACCTCTAATCCGATAAACTATCTATGAATAAAAATTTCAAATATCTTGTTTGGTGTAGAAAGATTGATCCTTATACCTCTATACTTTATACCTCTATACCCTGAACTAATGAAGCGTTTCGAAAAACATATATTCATTTGTGAAAATAAAAGACCTCCGGATGATCCTAAAGGCTGCTGCTCTGATAAAGGTAGTCCTGAAATAAAAGCTAAGTTTAAACAGAGAATAAAAGAACTGGGACTTAAATCTGAAGTTCGGGCAAACACCTCAGGTTGCCTTGATGCTTGTGAATTTGGAGTTACAGTTGTTGTTTACCCTGAGCAGATTTGGTATGGCGGTGTAACTTTAAATGATGTTGAGGAAATCCTCCAGAGTCATATAATAAATAATAAACCTGTTGAAAGACTTTTTATAAAACATCCAAATTTTAATAAAGATGCAATCAAAATTTGATTTATCCTCTGAAAAGAAGCGGGCACAAAAAATTTTTTCTATTCTGAGAAAAGAATATCCTTATCCTAAACCAGCGCTTAATTATAAAACTCCTTTTCAATTATTAATTTCAACTATACTTTCAGCTCAATGCACAGATGCAAGAGTTAATATTGTTACAAAAGATCTTTTTAAAAAATACAAGACCCCCCAGGATTATATCATTATTCCTTCAGAAGAACTTGAAAGAGACATACACTCAACAGGTTTCTATAAACAGAAAGCTAAAAGCATTAAGCAATGCTGCCAGACATTAATTGAAAAACATAAAGGAAAAGTACCCGCTGACTTTGATGAGCTAAATGATCTTCCGGGAGTTGGAAGAAAAACTGCTTCTGTAGTTGCAGGAAACTCTTTTGGAATTCCTTCTATTGCTGTTGATACTCATGTTAAAAGATTATCCAACCGTCTTGGATTTATTGAATCTGAAGACACAGAAAAAATTGAAATGAGACTTAAAGAATTATTACCCGAAAAAGATTGGATAAACTCTTCTCACTGGTTAATGTCTCATGGAAGAAAAATATGTGCTGCTAAAAAACCAAAATGTTTGCAGTGTGTTATTGGAATTCTTTGCCCGAGTTTTAATCCAAATAATGGTTAAATTGTTTTATTGTTAAATTGCTAAAAAACAATTGAACAATTAAGCAATTAAACAGTAGAAAAAAAATATGGAAGATAAATCGAGAGATAGGAACTGTTGTTTATCAATTCTTAAAGAGTACACTAAAAGTGAAGGTCTTTTAAAGCATGCTTATACAGTTGAAACTTGTGTTCGTGCTTATGCAAAAAAGTTTAATGAGGATGAAGAATTCTGGGGGAATGCAGCTTTACTTCATGATTTTGATTATGAAATGTACCCTACTGCAGAAGAACATCCATTTAAAGGATCGGAGATTCTTAAAGAAAAAGGATTTGATGAAGAATTCAGAAAAACAATTTTATCTCATGCAGATTACTCAGGAGTTCCAAGAGATACTAAACTTGCAAAAACTTTATATGCATGCGATGAACTTGCAGGGTTTATTACTGCCGTAACTTATGTTCGTCCGAATAAAACAATAGATGAAGTAGAAGTTAAATCAGTAAAGAAAAAATTAAAAGACAAAGCCTTTGCAAGAACAGTTAACAGAGAAGATATTACAAAAGGTGCTGAAGAACTCGGTGTTCCATTAGATGAGCATATTCAGTTTTGCATTGATGCTATGAAAGAGAATAAAGAGGAACTTGACTTATAGTGGTTGGTTATATTGCAGAAGATTTCACTCTTAAAGATGGGTCGGGTAACAGCTTTAATATATTCAATAATTTAGGAAGAAAATTCTGCTCATTTTTTATCCAAAAGATACACTTCGGTCTGCACAAAGCAGCTTTCAAATTATCTGGCAAATAAAATTAAATTCTGAACCTTGGTATTATACTTGTTGGAATAGTGCTGATTTGAAAAAGCATTGTTAGAAAATCTGTAATAATGGCTTGACAATTAAGCCTTTAGTTAGCTAAATTAGACACGAATTAAGGAGAAATTAATAGAGATTTTTGCTACATAAGAAAAACAGTTTAACCCCTGCCAAAGGCGGGGAAAAATAAAGCGAATAACTGTTAAATTAATCTGAATCATTAAATGAAAAGCAAAATTTCTATTATTTCTTTATTCCTTTCAGTCTTTGCATTTCCAGGCGAACCTATTAAAATTATTTCATCTGATTTCAGATCAATTCTTATTGAATTCACCCCTTCATATTTTAAAACTACCGAACAAGTTATTAATAATCAGAAGTTTCTTAACATCGGATTTGTGTTTGGCTATTCTCCATCTGATAAATGGGGTGAACCTGCTGTACCGGAATATAATTTTAATGTTGGCGTTCCTTCAGAAACAGGGAATACTATTGAAGTGTTAAATTCAGTTTATACAGAGTTTGAAGGAAAAATAACTCCACTACCGAAAATGGTTAAGGATGGAGTTCTTGACCGTTTTGAATATGAGCTTAATGAAAATTATTTCAACTATGCTTCTCCTGAAGACTTAGCAGTTTTTGGTGAGTTTGGAATTATGAGAGATATTAAAACACAAATCATAAGAATTTTTCCCGTGAAGTTTGAACCTGCTGCCGACAAAATAAAACTTTATACTAAGATTATTTTCAGAATTAATTTTGCTCCTTCTGTAATTGTTTCAAATGAACAGAAAGATGATCTTGTTTCGGATGTGATAATCAACTATGATATTGCAAAAAACTGGAAGCGGGATACAAAAAGAATCTCTAAAGGAAATTTACCAGCAAATAGTGTCCTTGCGCAGGGTAACTGGGTAAGATTTGAAACACCCCAGGAAGGCTTTTACAAAATTACCAGGTCAATGTTAAACTCGTATGGAATAGATGCAGCTGCTGTTGATCCCCGAACCATTAAAATTTATAACAATGGCGGAAAGATGCTGCCGGAAGATGCTGGTTTATCACGCCCGGTTGATCTTGTTGAGAATGCAATCTGGGTAATTGGTGAAGAGGACGGCAGGTTTGATGAAAATGATTATATTTTTTTCTATGGAAGAGGCAGCAGCTTTTGGGATTATGATACAACTTCTGAAACTATTCAAAGATACTTCCATCTTTATTCAAAAGAGAATTATTTCTGGATAACATCTGGCGGAACTAATGGAAAGAGAATTCAGAATAAACCAGGCTTAAATACAACACCAGTTGATATTCAAACTACAACCCAGGCTTTCGCTGACTGGGATGTTGATAAGATTAATATTGGACAGACGGGAAGATTATTTGCTGGAGATGATTTCTCACAGTCAGTTACATCAAGAACATATATGAATAAACTTGACTATAGAATAACATCGGTACCAATTAATTATAAATTTAGATTTATCAATGCATCAGAATTTTCATTTCAAATGTCTTTGTATGAAAATTCAAGTATGATTTTTACACGTAACTTAAATGGATATGGAAATGATAATTATTCTGCAGGCAGAGAGACTATAGCTACACTTTCATTTAGCAATACATTGCCTGATAATCGCAGTGTTCTTAAACTTGAGATTGAACCGACTTCTGTTACATCAGTAGGCTATCTCGACTATTTTGAAATTAGATATCAGAAAGAACTTAAACCAACAAATAATTATTTACCCTTTTTCTCTTACGATACAACTGCAATAATCGAATACCGGCTCAGTGATTTTCCGAACACAAATATTAAAGTTTTTGATATTACAGATTTTTCTAATGTCAGATATATAACAAACCATTTAATGCTTAGTGGTGGTGAATGCCGCTTTCAGGTTTCGGAAACAGAAGGATATGTTTCTAAATATTTAGCTGTTGGAAATGACGATTATAAAACTCCCTCAAATCCTGTTCAGATTAATAACTCAAATTTAAGAGGAATAACCGATGGAGCGAGGTTTATAATTATAACTCATAAAAATTTTATCGAAGCAGCAAACAGGTTAAAAACTTACAGGGAGAGTGAATCAAAAGTTACTATCTCAACAATTGTAATTGATGTTCAGGAAATATTTAATGAATTCTCTGGTGGTATTCTTGACTTTTCAGGAATAAGAGATTTTTTGAAATATGCATATGATAACTGGACCATTAAGCCGGAATATGTACTCTTCTTTGGCAGTGGAAATTATGATTATAAAAATATTGAAGGATATAATACAAATTTTGTCCCAACCTGGCAGACAGAACAAAGTCTTAGTCTGCTGAATTCTTATACTACTGATGATTTTTTTGTTAAGATAGATACCGGAAATGATCCAAAGGTAGATTTTGCTACAGGCAGAATTACAGTTAAGAATTTAACTGAAGCTCAGAAAGTTGTTGATAAAATTATTGACTATGAGAACAATAGCGATTTAGGACTATGGAGAAATTTAATTACATTAGTAGCAGATGATGCTTATACATCAGACTCATACGAAGGTACCCGTCACACCGATCAGTCCGAAACTCTTTCTGGAAATATACCCGATTATTTTGATATAAATAAAATTTATATGCAAACCTATCCTGTTGTTCTTACGGGAAGCGGAAGAAGAAAACCTGAAGTAAATAAGGCAATTATAAATTCAGTCAACCAGGGAAATCTGATACTAAATTACATTGGTCACGGAAACCCTGAACTTTGGGCACATGAAGTTGTACTTGACAGAAATACTTCAATTCCGCAATTCAGAAATAAAGATAGATATTTCTTCCTCGTTGCAGCAACCTGCAGTTTTGGATATTTCGATATCCCAAATTTCAGAAGTGGTTCAGAAGACATGCTGTTTTTAGAACATGCAGGATCAATTGCATCCTTAACTGCTTCAAGATTGGTTTATTCTGATCCTAATGCTCAGTATTCTTATCGTTATTACTCCGAGCTTCTTACTCCAAGAGATTCAAATGGATTTTCAATTGCTTTAGGTAAAGCTAATTTGATTACTAAACAGTCATTTACTGACCCTAACACGCAAAAATATTTTATATTCGGGGATCCCACACTTCGATTAGTTATTCCAAGATACCAGGCAAATATTGATTCAATAAATGAGCAGGCAACTGCTCTTATAGATGTACAGCTTAGAGCACTTGGTAAAGTGAATTTAAATGGAATAATCAAAAGACCTGATAATTCCTTTTGGGATAATTATAATGGTGAGGGAATTCTGAGAGTAAATGATTCCAAGAGAACAGAATTAATCCCCTTCGGACAAACTAATTATCCGGTGAACATTGCTGGCGGTATAATTTTTAGAGGAAGATTATCGATTACAAACGGAAAATTTAATGCTGATTTTGTTGTGCCTAAAGATATTTCCTATGAAAACAAAAAAGGTAAAATAATTTTTTATTTTTACAGCAATAATGAGGATGGACTTGGATTCTCCGATAAAATTATAGTTGGAGGAACAGATTCCACTGCCGAAAATGATGGCTCAGGTCCCGAAATAAATATTTATTTTGATGATCCGAATTATACCAATTCATATTTAATAAACCCCGATTCCAGGCTTATTGTAAAACTTCTTGATAATACCGGTATAAACACAACCGGTACTGGTGTTGGACACCAGCTTGAAGGAATTTTAAATGATAATCAGGCAGCTCCAATTGATTTTTCAGGATTCTTTACAGGAGATCTTGATGCAGGTGGAAGATCCGGAGAAATTAACTATACCTTTGATGATATTGGAACAGGCGACTACAAGCTTGATGTCAAAGCATGGGATGTATTTAATAATTTTTCTACCGAAACAGCCTATTTTTCTGTTGTAACAGGCAATGATCTTGTTATCAGAGATGTTTATAATTATCCGAATCCATTTGCTTCTGCTACTACTTTTACATTCCAGCAGAACCTGAGTTCATCATTAAATGTTGAAGTTAAAGTTTATACAATTGCCGGAAGATTAATAAAAGCCCTTAAAAAAGATAATATTGCTGAAAGATTTGTTACTATTGATTGGGATGGCAGAGATGACGATGGCGATCCGCTTGCAAATGGCACGTATTTATATAAACTGATTGTTAAAACAATGGATGGTCAGTATTCAAAAAGCATTCTTGGAAAGCTTGCTGTGATTAGATAATGGATTTTTTTATGTTTTTTAAAGTATATTTTTATATTTAACATTTATAGCATTAAAAGATAATATAGAGTGTATCAGTGTAGCGAATAAATTACGGTTTACCAAGGCATACAGTATATTTGGTTAAAGAGTTTAAATAAATTAGATTATAAAATATCGGAGGAAAGATAGTATGAAAAACATTCTAAGGCTTCTGCTGGTCAGCGTGATGTTCACTGCGCTCCCGCAAGCTTCTTATGCTCAAGGTGAAGCCGCTGTTCCATTTCTTTTATTAGCCCCGGATTCAAGAGCCGGTGGAATAGGTGAATCTGGTTCGGGTTTAGCAGATAACTCTGCTGCTATTTTCTGGAATCCCGCAGGAATTGCCTTCCTGACAGGAACAGAATTAAGTATTACACACAGTAACTGGCTTCCACAATTTAACCTGGATCTCTTTTATGATTACCTCACTTACAGGCAATATATGGAAGAGTTAGACGGAAGTGTTACAGCAAGCATTACTTATATGAACTTTGGCGAGTTCGTTCGAACAGGTGAAGATAGTCCTGAACCACTCGGAACATTCCGTTCTTTTGATGCTGCCCTTACACTTGGTTATGCTACAAAATTAAGCACTGATTGGGGTGTTGGTGTCAATTTCAGATTAATTCATTCCAGGCTTTCTGATAAACCAACTGGTAACGAACAAGGTAAAGGTGTTGCTACTTCAGTAAGTTTCGATTTAGCTGCAATGTGGCGTCCGGATACATTAGTTCTTCCTCTGATAGATGAAGATATAGGAAATAAGTTTTCTGTTGGTGTAAATCTTAGCAATATTGGACCAAAGATCTATTATATAGATCAAAGCCAGGCAGATCCTATCCCAACAAATTTCAGACTTGGTTTTGCTTATAAAATAATTGATGAAGATTTTAATCAATTAATTTATACTCTCGATTTCAGCAAGCTGCTGGTGAGTAGAAAAGAAAAAGTTGTACCCAGTGGAGATACTACAAAAACAGTCTCGGAATCTAAAAGTTGGTATGAAGCCATATTTTATGCCTGGGGAGATGATCCGATTTCAGAAGAATTGCGTGATATTGTTACCTCAATGGGTTTTGAATACTGGTATGGTCAGCCGGGAGATTTTCTATTTGCTTTAAGAGCCGGATATTTTTATGAAGACCCTTCTTATGGTAACAGGAAGTTTATTACTTTCGGTGCAGGCATAAGATATGATATTTATGGATTTGATTTTAGCTATATAACAACCTCAGTATTTAAGGGTGGAGAAAACCATCCTCTCTCTGATACTTTAAGATTTACAGTCTTAATAGGCTGGGGAGCAGTTGCCGAAAGCACACGAGGCTTACCCAGAGGAATATAATTGCAAGGTATATAGGTATAGGGAATAAGGTAAATGGAACGGACTTATACCATATACCCTATACCTTATTCCTTTATACCATATACCTAAAACTGATATAATGCTTAAATACCTTCTTGTTCTGTTTATTATTTATAATAGTATAAGCAGTTTAACTGCTCAAACTTTTATTGATGGAAAACCCCGATTTAATCGGGTGTATATTAATTCTTTCCCCGAAAGTACAAAAGGAATTACTTCAGTTGATGATACCATCCGGATTCTTGGAGTTATGGTAAATTTCCAGGACGACAGGGATGGGGCAACTTTCGGAAGTGGAAAGTTCGGAAGCATCTATACTCAGAATTATGGGAATACAATTCTCGATCCTTTGCCGCACAACAAAGCTTATTTTGAATCTCACCTTGAATTTGTAAAGAATTATTTTAGTAAAGTCTCAAGAGGGCAAGTTCATGTTGAGTACCTAATTCTGCCTGATACTTTTTCTGTTTCTCAAACCATGAGAAATTATGCACCTGAACCCGGTTCAGATAATTTTACTCCGACTGGAAATTTTGCAAAGGAAGTATGGACACTTGCTGCTTCACTATATCCAGATACTAATTTTAGTAATTATAATATCTTTACAATTTTTCATGCTGGTGTAGGAAGAGATGTTTCGCTTCCCGGCAGTCTGGGAAATGAAAGAGATTTGCCATCAGTTTATCTTGGCGATAAAGCTTTGCGGGAAATTTTTAATAATGATCTAACCGGATTTCCCATAAACAGAAATGGTAAATACAATTCTATGATAATCCCCGAAACAGAAAGCAGGGAAGTTCAAACATTTGGGGGTACAGTTTTATTCCAGTTATCCATCAATGGATTATTAGCTGCAAGTGTAGCCAGTCATTTAGGTTTACCCGATCTGTTTAACACTGAAACCGGTTTAAGTGCAATCGGAAGGTTTGGTTTAATGGATGGACAAGCAATCTTTGCATACAGTGGAACTTTTCCTCCCGAACCCTCAGCCTGGGAAAAAATTTATCTTGGATGGGAAGAACCTGTAACAATAGAACCGGGCAATTTCAATATTAATGTTGTTACAAAAAATGCAGCATCAATTGGAGATACTGTTATTCTTAAAGTTCCGATTAATTCATCTGAATATTTTCTTGTTGAAAACCGGATGCGCGATGCAAATTCTGATGGAGCTACTATAACTTATATTGTTAATGGTGAAACAAGAACTAAAACTTTTATAAAAGATACAACCGGTTTTGAAAGTTTTGCTGTTGATTCAATCTCAGGTGTTGTAGTTGATATTGATGAATATGACTGGGCAATTACAAATACAAGAAGTGTTGATTATGATTATTATGATCCTGTTCCGGGAGGTGGTATTGTAATCTGGCATATTGATGAAAACGTTATCAATCAAAAAATTGGTGAGAATAAAATTAATATTGATAAAAATAACCGTGGTGTAGATGTTGAAGAAGCAGATGGCGTTCAGGATATAGGTGAAAGATTTACTACAATATTTGGAGATGAAGTAGTCGGAGAAGGATTTGCAGAGGATTTCTGGTTTGCCGGCAATCCTGCAAATTTATTTAAAAACAGGTTCTCGAAAGATACAAGACCAAATACAAATACAAACTTTGGTGCAAACAGCTTAATTACTTTTTCCAATTTCTCTTCCAAAAACAACAGGATGAGCTTTAACCTCAGTTATGGAGATTCTGTAATTAAACCAATAATCTCATCACAGTTGCCATTTCAATCAACAGAGTTTAATTTGAACGTTTTACAGAGAGAATTAGACTTTGGTACATTTAAATACCCGACTTTTTTTATTATTGCAAATAACAATTTATATAGATTGAATGATTTGGGGAGTGTAACTGATAGTGCTCTCAATTTCTCGCAATTTAAAACTGCATCAACATTCTTCTCCGGAGCTGAATTTGTAATTGGAGCTTATAATAATTTCCTTAATGTTTATACAAATGATGGAACACTTTCCAGCTCTGTTTCGGTTGATGTTGGAGAAAAGATAACTACTCCTCCGGTTTTAAGAATTACCCCAACCGAACAGCGACAAATTTTACTCGGCACTGAAAATGGCAGAGTTCTTATTTATACACTGGAAAGCCGTCCTCCCTCTTTACCTACTCTGTTGGATTCCGTTGTAATGGATACATCCTTTATTATAAAAAAGATTGCTGCAAATGGAACTTATTTTTCTTTTATAGCTTTTGCTGAATTTGAAATTGGAATCGAGGACGGACCAACATTTACATTTGGCGATAGCAATGAAAAAAGATTGACTCTTCGAGGGATACCTAATGATCTTACTATTTCTAAAAATAAAAATGGCGAAGATATTGCATTAATATTATCCAGAGGGGATAAATTTTATGTAATAAAAGATGGAAATCTTTTTAGCTCATTTGAAATAAGCTCATCAATTCAAATTAACTCTTTTGCTTTAGCAGATTTAAAACTGAATGGAGAGAATTATCTTGTTTTCAATAATGGAGATAAGCTTGAAGCTGTTAATTTGGAAGGAAGTTCAGCAGAGAATTTTCCATTTACAGATCCTCTAGGTTTGGGTTTTACAGGTACACCTGTTACAGCCGACTTTGAAGGCACAACAAACTCAGAAATAATTACTTTAACAATTGATGGAAGAATATTTGCTATTGATGGTGGAACAGGAAGAGTTGTAAATGGATTCCCGATTTCAATTGGTTCTCAGTCATCTTCAACTCCGGCTGTTTTTATGGGTAGAGGAAAAATTTCCTTGGCTGTAGTGAATTCTCAAAATTATTTTTATGCCTGGAATATCGGATCAGCGTCCGGAAAAATGTATTGGTCTGAAGAAAACGGGAATAATCAAAACACAGCATTTGTTAATACAGCATCTTCTGAAAAATTTGTAAATGAATTCCTTCCCGAAGCAAGAGTTTATAATTATCCTAATCCGGTTTATGAGAGTACAACTTTCATTCGCTATTATGTTTCTGAAGATGCAAAAGTGAATATCAAAATTTTTGATCTTGCAGGCGGTTTGGTTGATGAACTGAATGATAATGCACTCGGAGGATTTGATAATGAAACCGAATGGAGCGTGAGTGATATACAGAGTGGTGTTTATCTTGCAAGAGTTGAAGCAACCGGTTCCAGCGGTAAAAGTGAGAATAAAGTAATTAAGATTGCAGTAATAAAATAAAATTAAATCCCTTCTTAAGCGTAGGCAAAATTTTTTATAACGATTCAGTCTTTCTCTTATAGTAATTTTTATTTATGAAAATACTTTATGACTCATCTAATGCAAAGCTTGGAATAATGGAATATTGGAATACTGGAATTATTAGAAAATTGTTTGACGATATTATTCCATCACTCCAATACTCCAATATTCCACTAACATTAGTTACTAAAATTTTAATATTAATATTCTGTCTTTCTGGTTTAGCTTTTCCTCAATTTACAGAATTCCATCCTGAGCTTGACTGGTACACAATTAAAGGGGAACATGTTGAAGTTCATTACCATAATGGTGTTGAAAGAACTGCAAAGGTTGTAGCAAAAATTGCTGATGATGTATGGGAACCGATTTGCTCTCTTTATGGCTATGAACCGGAAGTTGTTCATTATGTAATTAAAGATATTGATGATTACTCAAATGGCGCTACTTACTTTTTTGATAACAAGATTGAAATTTGGACAAGTGCTCTCGACTTTGATTTAAGAGGCACCCACAACTGGCTACGCAATGTAATCTCACACGAGTTCACGCATATGGTACAAATCCAGGCTTCTATGAAATCATCAAGAGGACTTCCGGCTGTTTTCCTCCAGGTGCTTAATTACGAAGATGAAAGAAGACCTGATATTCTTTACGGTTTCCCCAATTTTATTGTTTCATATCCTCTTGCAACTATAAATGTTCCTGCCTGGTATGCCGAAGGAACTGCCCAGTATATGCGAAAAGAATTTGATTATGATCAATGGGATTCACACAGGGATATGATTCTTCGTTCTTATGCTCTTGACGGGAATATGCTTAGCTGGAATCAGATGGGAGTTTTTGGAAAGACAAGTCTTGGGAATGAGTCTGTTTACAATTCCGGTTTTGCACTTACAAGGTACATTGCTCAGAAGTATGGTGAAAAAAAGCTTGCCGAAATAAGTAAAGCTCTCGGCAATTTCTGGAATTTTACGATTGATGCTGCTTTTGAAGATGCTATTGGAAAAGATGGTAATGAGATTTATAGTGAATGGAAAGATTTTGTTACAAAAAGTTATTTTGAACGAACCACAGAACTGCGGACAAATCTTATAACAGGTGATACACTTGCCAAAGAAGGTTTTGGAAATTTTTATCCTGTTTTTTCTGAAGATGATTCAAAGTTCATTTATATATCAAACAAATCATCTGATTATTTTGGTTTATCACGAATCTATCTTTATAATCTTAAAACTAAAGAAGAGAAAATGCTTGTTAGTAATGTTCGTTCTATTGTTGAATGGATCCCCGGAAAAAATAAAATTATTTATGCGAAGCTCTCAGATGATAATCAAAGCTGGTATAATGTTCATGATTTATATGTTTATGACATAGATAAAGATGAAGAAACGCGATTAACATATAACCTTCGAGCAAACCAGCCGGCTATTTCAAATGATGGAAAGAAGATTGTTTTTCTTTTTCAGAAAGATGGAACAACAAATATTGGTTTAGTTGATTTTAATGTTGATAGCCTTTCCACAAGCGGATTCAGGCAGCTTACAGCTTTTAATAATGGTGAACAGGTTTACAATCCCAAATTCTCAAATGATGATTCCTATATTGTCTTTGATTATTCCTATCACCATACGAGGGATATTGTAAGAATTAATTTTGATGGATCGGGTTATGAAGAAATAATCTCAACTAATAATGATGAAAGAAATCCTTTAATTGATAAAGATGGAAATCTTGTTTATGCATCCGATGAAACGGGAATCTTTAATATTTATAGATATGATTTTAAAACCAAACAAAAAACTAAGCTTACAAATGTCCTTGGTGGTGCTTTTATGCCATCAGTTTCCGATAATGGGGATATTCTTTACGCAGGTTATACTTCATCAGGATATAAAATATTTCATATAATTCCTGAACAGCAGGGAAAAGTAATTGCGGGGAAAGATTATATCTGGATGAATAATCCTCCTCTTGATGTTTATTCAACTGATGGTGATGTAGCTGCACTCAATATCAACAGGTTAAAAAACTTTAATGATAATGATATTCCCAAATATGAAAAAAAATCTTACGGAGGTGTTTTTTCCAAGCTTACTTTTTTTCCTTTTATAAGATATGACAACTATAACACTTCTAATAAATTTCTTGAGAAGATAAAACCGGGATTGCTTGTTACCTCAAGCGATATGCTTAACAGGTACGCCTTGTTTGCAGGAGGTTCTATCAACTCAAGACTTGAAAGAGATCTCTTCCTCATTTTTGATTACAGGAATAAACTGCCTCTGCTTTTTAATCTGGGAATAAAACCTGAACTTTCTCTTGAGCTTTATAATATTAGCAGGAAAGCAGATGTTGATGTAAATCTTGGTGAATATGTAGATACTGCTGGTGTTACCCGATTTGATTATACTATCCCGACTGATGTTACCTATAATCTATTTGAAGTTGATTTTATAGCAAAACATAGAATCTTTTCAAGGGATCAGGCCCTCGAGTTCAGATTTGCCTTCAGCAGGTACTCGGCTGCTTTAGGAAGTTTTATATTGCCTGATAATACTCTTTACCCTACACTTGATGATACATATCTAATTGGAAGAAACTTTCAGTTAAAATATACTTTGGATGCAATGCTTCCTTATGTTGATGCTGAAATAAATCCAGTCGGTGTACATTTGGGTTTAACTTATAATTATGAGTTTAATAAATTTAATTCTGAAGGAAATTATGTTGTTGAAGATGGATTATTAAAGCCGAGTTATAACAATTTTAATTTTCACAGACTGGAGTTGAATTCAAAACTTCATTTTCCTCTCTGGGCTAATCACACCATAACTGCACAATTAAGAGGCGGATCAATATTAGGTCCGGCAGTTCCCGATTTTTTTGATTTCTATCTTGGCGGTTTAATTGGAATGAAGGCTTACACCTTTTATGCAATAAGCGGCAATGAAATTGCGTGGTTAAATCTTACATACAGATTTCCTCTCTTCAGAAATATTGATGCAAGGGCAGGACATCTCTATCTTGATAAAATTTATTTTTCTGTTTATGGAGATTTAGGAAATGCCTGGACAGGAAAAATTCCCGAATTAAATTCATTTAAAAAAGGTGCAGGTGCCGAATTAAGAATCCAGTTGAGTTCTTATTATCTTTTCCCTACAAGCATTTTCTTAAATGCAGCTTATGGCTTTGATAAGTTTGACAGAGTTGTTAATAATGAGATAATCACCTATGGAAAAGAATGGCAGTTTTACGGAGGAATTTTATTTGGATTTGATATTTAAAAGTTATTGTCAAATTGTTTAATTGCTGAAGGATTAAAATCGGTTTAACAATTTAACAATTAGGCAATTTTAATTA
>Ga0154732_1158_pt1 | contig 18717 bp, 15 predicted proteins | sample Rifle2008BG16ft_FD_105740 | JGI IMG/M metagenome (GOLD analysis project Ga0154732, IMG submission 105740) | Ignavibacteria bacterium RBG_16_34_14 | reverse complement strand
ATGATCTTACCAAGATTGAAGATCAGCTATCCGGATACAATGCTTGCTTTTTTTGCCTTGGGACTACCTCTGTTGGAAAAAGTGAAGTAGAATATACACTGATAACTTTTGAACTAACCAAAACATTTGCTGATACTCTTATTAAGCTCAACCCGGATATGGTTTTTTGTTATGTTTCCGGTGTGGGAACTGACAGTACAGAGAATGGAAAAGTTATGTGGGCTCGAGTTAAAGGTAAAACAGAAAATTACCTTACAAGGCTTTTCCCAAAAGCTTATATGTTTCGTCCCGGAATTATACTTCCAACAAAAAGACTTAAAAACACCTTAACACTTTATAAAGTGTTTGCGCCATTAGTGCCTTTGGTAAAATTATTTTTTCCAAAATATGTATGCACTTTAAGAGAAGTTGGAATTGCAATGATAAATGCTGCAACCAAAGGATATGAGAAAGAGGTTTTGGAGGTTGGAGATATAAAAACATTAGCTGAAAAATAAAAATGCTAAATATAAAATTCGATCCATTCCCTTTACTTACAACAAATAAGCTTTTATTAAGACAAGTAGAAAAAAGTGATGTAAATGAAATTTTCTTTCTCAGGTCTGATGAGAGAGTTATGAAATACATTGACAGACCTCTGGCTAAAACAACTGACGATGCTTATAAGTTCATTCAGAATATAAATGATCTTGAAAAAAATAATGAGGCAGTCACCTGGGCAATTACAATGAAGGGCAATTTAAAGCTGATTGGTACAATTTGTTACTGGAATATTAAAAAGGAACATTTCAGAGCTGAAGTCGGGTACATACTTCATCCTGATTATTGGGGAAAAGGAATAATACAGGCAGCTTTGTCAGAAGTTCTTAATTATGGCTTTATAGTAATGAACCTTCATTCTATAGAAGCAAATGTAAATCCGGATAACAAAGCATCAATAAAACTCCTGGAAAGAAATAATTTTACCAGGGAAGCATATTTCAAAGAAAACTATTTTTATGATGGAAAGTTTTTAGACACTGCAATTTATTCTCTGCTAATAAATGAACATAAAAAAGAATAATTAATTTTTTATGTACGAATACAAACAAAATGGCTTTTTTGCTCAGGTAACGGGAAAGATGGAAGCCATTTGTGAAGAGGAACTGATTGAACTTGGTGCAACGGAAACTAAAACCACATACAAGGGAATTTATTTCAATGCTGATCTTCCAACTCTTTATAAAATTAATTACGCCTCACGTCTTCTTTCAAGAGTTCTCGCACCATTAATAACTTTTCCCTGTCATACCACAAACGCACTTATTCAAAAAGCGAAGAAAATCCATTGGGAGGATTTTTGTTCGCTTGAAAAAACATTTGCTATAAGCTCTTCGGTTTCCAAAAGCAGGATTACAAATTCACTCTACGCATCTCAATGTTTAAAGGATGGAATCGTAGATTATTTCAGGGATAAATATGGAAAGCGTCCCGATGTTGAAGTTGTAAATCCAGATGTACGCTTTAATCTTCATATTGAAAAAGATATAACTGTAATAAGTCTTGATACATCAGGAGAATCGCTGCATAAAAGAGGCTACCGCCTGCTTGCGGGTGAAGCTCCTATGCAGGAAACTCTTGCAGCAGTTATTTTACGACTTAGTAAATGGGATGGAGAAAATACTCTGTGGGACCCGATGTGCGGTTCGGGAACAATTCTTTGCGAAGCATTAATGCACTACTGTAGAATACCTGCACAAAAGCTTCGTAAGAAATTTGGATTTTTTAATATGCCTGATTTCGACCGCAATACCTGGAATAAAGTGAAAGAAGAATATGATAATAAAATCCGCCCTTTACCAAAAAATATTATCCGCGGAAGTGACAAATCAAAAAAGGCAATAGAAGTTGCAAAAAATAATCTTTCTCATCTCCCCTATTCTGATTCTGTTGATCTTTCCTGTTTACCATTTCAGCAGGTAAAAGAATTTGAGAATGGAACTTTAATAACAAATCCTCCTTACGGAATGCGGCTTGGCGAAATGAAGGAAGTGCAGGAGCTTTACAAAGAACTCGGCGACTTTCTTAAAACTAATTGTATCGACACTTCTGCATTTATCTATACAGGCAACCCGGAACTGCGAAAATATATTGGACTTAAAACAACAAGAAGAATTCCTCTTGATAATGGTAAATTAGAAGGAGTGCTTTTACAAATTGATAGTTATAAAGGAAGTAAGAAAAAGAAATGGGAATGAAGAATAGAGAGAAAACCATATTGCTTACAGGTTCAAAATTTTACTATATTAGTTAAAATTTCAATTCATTTATTGTTAGGTGGATTATGAGTGTAAAAGAGATAATTAAACAAATAGATAAATTAGATCTTTCTGAAAAGCTGATCCTGGTTGAAGATATCTGGGATTCAATAGCACGAAGTAATTCTGTATTACCACTTTACGAATGGCAAAAAAACGAGCTGGATAAAAGATATAAAGAATATAAAAATGGAGAACAAACTCTTCATGAATGGAACGAAGTTCATGAAGAACTAAGGAAAAAATATAAGTGAAGCTCCGTTATACTAACAGAGCTAAGAATGATGTAGAGTTAGCATTTGAATGGTATGAAAAGCAAAGGCGGGGCCTTGGTTTTGAATTCTTAGATTGTATAGAATTAGCTCTAAAAGAGATACTTACCTTTCCTGAAATGTACCAATTATGCTATTCCAACTTTCGTAGAAATGTTATAAGGAGATTCCCCTTCTCTGTATTTTATACAATCGAAGATAAAGAGATAATAATTCATTCAGTGTTTGATAACAGGCAAGATCCGGAGAAGAGACCCTAGAAATAGTATTAATCAGTTCCATTCTTTTGAATCGGCTACTTTAAAAAATGCAAAACATAAATGCCTATAAAAACCTGTTTGAATTAGATGATGATATAATTTATATCAACTATATGAACAGATTATACTTTAATCATGTTTGACTTACTACGAAAACATATAGAAAAGAGAGTTTATCTTACTGAAGAGGAATTTGATACCTGTTCAAAATTCTTTACTCCAAAGAAGATCAGGAAGCATCAGTTCCTACTGCAGGAAGGTGAGGTGTGTAAACCATATTGCTTTTGTAAATAAAGGATGTCTCCGCGTATATACTATTGATAATAAAGGTTCAGAACATATAATACAGTTTGCTATTGATAATTCCTTTTTCTTATTCTCCAATTCATACCATCTCTAATAAACTTTCTTTACTTCTTCTTTTGCTACTTCAAGCTGCAGATTAAGCTCATTTCCTGTAGGGACAAGTGTTTGATTACAGGTATAAATAGATTATCTTAACCTAAGTGATTTTTAAAAGTAGCCTTCATTTAATTTCCATTCTGATTGCAATTTTTAAGAAATCTTAATTTTTACAAACGCTGTATTAAAAAATACTTGCCCGGTTCTGACGGGTAAATTTTTATCCGGCAAATTATCTGGCTTCGGCTTAGCCTTTGCCAGACGAGTATAGAAAGAAATATGTCATTCGAAAATCTGAATCTTATTAAGCCTTTACAAACAGCTTTGGCAAACGAAGGTTATACTATCCCGACACCTATTCAACAGCAGGCAATTCCTGTAATACTGGAAAGAAAAGACCTCCTCGGATCTGCCCAAACAGGCACAGGTAAAACTGCCGCATTCGCTATCCCTATTTTACAAATTCTCAGCGAAGAGAGAGAACCCGCCAAATCAAATGGTACATCCCGATTTAATCGGGAGAAAATTATAAAAGCTTTAATCATTACTCCTACAAGAGAGCTTGCTGTTCAGGTTGGTGAAAGCTTTAGTGTTTATGGAAAACATACAGGATTAAAAAACACAGTTGTATATGGCGGAGTTTCACAGTATGCTCAAACAGACAAATTAAGACAGGGGATTGATATACTTGTTGCCACTCCCGGTAGACTGCTGGATCTTATAAATCAGAATTATATAAATCTTTCTCATATAAAAATTCTTGTCCTTGATGAAGCAGACAGGATGCTGGATATGGGTTTTATTCACGATGTAAAAAAGATTATTGCAAAGCTGCCTGTAAAAAGACAGTCTCTCTTTTTCTCAGCTACATTGCCGCCGGAAATTATAAAACTTGCTAATACAATAGTAATTGATCCTGTAAAAATTGAAATCACTCCACAATCAAAAACAGTTGAAGTTATTAAGCAGGCTGTGTACTTTGTGTCCAGACCGGATAAAAAAAGCCTTCTGATACATATACTTAAAAATGAAAATGTTTCCTCTGCGCTGGTATTTACAAAAACGAAAAAGGGTGCTGAAAAAGTTTCCAGGTATTTAAATGATGCTAAAATTAATTCGGATGCTATTCACGGAAATAAATCGCAGCATGCAAGGCAGCAGGCTTTGAATAACTTTAAATCGCAGCGTACAAGAGTTCTTGTTGCGACTGATATTGCTGCAAGAGGAATAGATATAGAAAAATTATCTCATGTATTTAATTATGATATACCTGATTATTCTGAATTATATATTCATCGTATCGGGAGAACTGGAAGAGCCGGTTTGGGTGGAACAGCTCTTTCTTTCTGTGATGCTGAAGAGAGATATTATCTTAAGGAGATAAACAAACTGATAAAAACTCCTATTCCTGTTATAGAAGATCATCCTTTTAAATCTGCTGAAGCGGAAAATATCAGCATTGAAATTCCTGTAAAGAAATTCAGGTCTTCAAGGAAACCGGATTCATTCAGGTTCTCAAGGGATTCGAAAAAAAGATGGGTTAGAAAATCACGAGGTTTTATAAAGAAAAAGGCAGATAGATGAACGGTACAAAACGCGAGGATATAAAAACAGGCGACTATGTTAAAATAGTTTTAAAAGAAGACCAACGAACCGGCAGACTTACGGATGGGTATGTGAAAGATATTCTTACAAAATTCCCTCAACATCAATATGGAATAAAAGTCCGTCTGGAAACAGGTGAAGTAGGACGTGTAAAAGAAATCTTTAAAGATTTATTGTAGGATAAAATGTTGATCTGAAACCCGGCGAAGAGTCTTTAGTTAGATTCTTTACTTCACCTGAATTGGTATGCTGCTCCAGACTCATTCAGAAGAGAATGGCAAGAAAAGATTACTTCATAAACATTAATTTCTTTGTTTCGATGAAATTACCTGAAGTAATTCTATACAAATAAATCCCGCTTGATAAATCTCCTGCATTGAACTCAACTTCATATTCTCCAGCAGGTTTTACTTCATTAACTAAAACTGCTACTTCTCTACCAAGGATGTCATAAACCTTTAGCGAAACAAATCCGAAATTCGCAATCCGAAATTCGATATTTATAGTTGGATTGAATGGATTTGGATAGTTCTGTTCTAAAGCAAACTCACTTAGCGCAATAACTTCCGCTTCAATTACTTGTGAATATTCAAACGTGCCATCAAAATCAATTTGCTTTAGTCTGTAAGAATATTTTCCCGTAGGTAAATTTTTATCTGTAAATGAGTAAGATTTAGGTTCAGTTGTTGTTCCGAAACCTGCAACATAACCGATCTTTTCCCAATCCCCAACCTCCAACTCTCTATTCCCTTCTCGCCTTTCTATTTCAAATCCTTGATTATTTGTCTCCGTTTCAGTTGACCAGTTTAGTTCAACGTTATTATTTATAACAGATGTTGTAAAAGAAGAAAGTTCAACAGGAATAATAATTCCATCCTCATTAAATACAACTAATCCTGAATCGCTGGTTCCAATCCAAAGATTTCCAAATTTATCAAAAGTAAGATCAGTAATGCGGTATGTACTTGGTAAACTTGAATTGGAAGAGTTATATGTTATCCAGTTATTGCCATCATACTTTATTAATTCCGCAGAGGGATTTAATAAAGCTTCTGTACCTATCCATAAGTTCCCAATTGAATCTAATTCAATAGACGTTGCTTCAATATTATATCCTGTAAATAATATTCCATCATATTTAACCAATCCACCCCAACCAGCAAGTCCAGCTGCTATCCAGATATTACCTGATAAATCCTTCTTTATATCTGTTATATACTGTCCCAACTGATTATTTATGAATATCAGAGAATCACCATCATACTTGTATAAGCCATTCCAAACCCCCACCCATAATATCTGATTTTCATCAAATAACATTTGTCTATAACCTATAAATGTTGTGAAGGAAGCATGAAAATTCCAAACACTATCCTGGGTTAATTCCAAAACATAATTTGAACCAGAGGGAGGATCAGACATACAGAGGAGCCATAGATCATTTTGATTATCAAATATTAAAGACATTACATAATCTTCAGGGATTGGGGAATTCGTGGAATTCCAGGTTGTCCAACTAAAACCATCGAATTTAGTCAATTGGAAATTACTGTTGTAACCCCCAGCCCAAAGATTCAAATTCTCATCAACATTTATTGAAATTAAAAAATCAGATGGAATATTTGAATTACTGATATTGTATAGAGTCCAATCTTCATTGTCAATCTTTAGTAAGCCAAATCCAGGAAATGATATCCACTTTCTATTAATATTATCTATAACAATATGGTCAATATCATTTGATGGAAGTAATGAATTTGATGTATTATAAATTATCCATTGAGGAGGATTTTGCGCAAAGGTTACCTGTAAGAAGAAAATAATAATTGAAAGTACTTTTTTCATAAATAAATTAAAAAATTATTTCTGGTAAACCATTTTACCTGTAACCTGCTGACCTGCTGCTTTCAAAACATAAAGATAAACTCCACTGGAAACTCCAACGCCTTCATCTGTTTTTGCATCCCATTTTGTAAGATAATTCCCTGAGGGCAAAACTTCTTTCACTAATGTTTTTACTTTCTGTCCTTGTATATCATAAATAATAAGTTCAGTTAATGAGTTTGTTAAATCATAAGGAATAGAAAAATTAATTATTACTGTTGGATTAAATGGGTTAGGATAACTCTTAGCAACAATGTGAGATTCAGGAATGTTTGGTGCATTCGGGTTTTCTTTAACAGAAGTAATTAAAGTAGCTCCTTCTCCTTTGCTGTTACCTGAACTATCTGCAAGATAGATGTTAACCCAATCAGGTCTTAATGATAAATACAAATATGTTTCATCCCATTCTGTGTCTGTTAATCTTTCAAAGCCAAGAGTTGTATATTCATAATAACTTAAAACCGGACCAATGAATGCTGTTAATTGTCCACCTGCTAATTCAGTTATCCAAACTCCAAGATTAACTGGTCCGGTTCCAACATGAGGAATCCATCCGCCAACCATACCACCGCAGTCTGTAGGTACTGTGTGAATATCTGCAACAATGTGATTTTTCTTTAGTAAGCCATCATAGGTATACATATAATCATTATAAAATAATTTTGTATACCAACCATCATAATTAGTGCTGCAGCCGCCTTGTTCAAAAATCATCCTTTTCAGAAAATTGATTTCATCCGATGATAAAGGTATTCCATTAAGCTCTTTCTGGGCTATTGCTGCAAGAGTATCTGATATTGTATTAAGAACTGAAAAATATCCCAGGATTATTTCTTTAATTTGGGGATCAGGAAAATTTAAAGTTTGAAATTTATTATAACCAAGATTAGCAATCGTTTTTAAGTTAAGGTATAATTCAGGAAATGGTTCTACATAACTATATGGGAAAGAACAAATAGTTCCACCTGTATAAGACTGCTTTGCATAAAGAAGATTGTCATGTCGAAGCTGCGTCCAGGAAAAAAGTTGAGTGTTCATTTTTTCCTGCCAGAAAGCTGCTGTTTGCATAAAAGCTGGCAACTCATCCCTATTTGTTGGAGGATTTATGCTTCTTATATTGGCAAGCCACGAATTATTTAATGTTGATTCCCAGAATTCTTGATCATAAGAATCAATCAGATATCTTAGTGCTGCCAGATTTGAGGAATAATGATATTCATTTAACTCAGGGACAAGCAGTTGAGCTGATGCATCATTCCCAAGGGAAAATAAAACATCCAAAGTTTTAGGAAAAAGCCTGCAAATCTTTTGACCATTATATAAAATCCTGTCAAAAACAACTGAGCCGGTTACATAAGAATCAATTACAAATCTTTGTCCGAACATCATACTGATATGCAAAACTTTGGTTTTTTAGGGTATCCTGGAATTCTAAAAGCTTAAGACTGTCGAGAAGCTCTGACGCGTTATTTAAACCAATAGCACTTTTTAAGAATTGAATATTAGGAAGAGTTACATTATCACTGTATCCAACAAAAAATTGAATTATATCTTCAACTTCATTATAAAGCGGTTGAACACCAGCAAGATTAAAAATTTCGTTAATAAGAAAAGCATCTATAGTTTGTCTTTTTATATCATTAAAAGTTTGTTGTTCGCAATAAACAGGAAATGATCTTGGTTTTAAGAGATATAATTCAGTTCTTCCCAGCCACATCATAACTCTGAAATATTTCCTGAGAATTGGAAATTGATTATCATCATAATGTCCTCTAGGTTTAAATTGACTCCAATCCATAATTCTGCAATTCTCAGAAAATAACGTATAGGGAACATGTCCTTGTTCTCCCATTATTTGATTAATTATATCATTTACAACAGCATTATTATCCGTATAGTAAGGAGCAGAATTCGTATTAAATAATTTTCTTGGCACTGTAATATAAACATCAACATCTTTAAGCATTTGCAGCATTCCCGGATTTGATGAATAGGTATTATGCAACTGGGGCATGGAAGCATTAAGTTGGTTAAGAATATTATCAATACGGTTAATTAAAATACCAAGTTCAACATCTCTAAGAATTCTATCATAAGAAATATGAAAAGCATGAAGTATTGCGTCTGTAGAAACAAAAACAGGAAGATCCTGATGATAAATCTGAAGTAAAGCCTCACCAAAAGAATCCATGGAAAGTCTTTCACTTACCATAAAGCCGTAATTTTGAATCAGACTTTTTTCATAATCAGTAAGATTATATTTTGCGTCGATACTATCAAAGTAAAGAGTTCCATCGTAATTAATATTAATTGTATTTCTGAAACTTCCTGCATCATACATTTCAAGAAGCTGCGAAGTAATCATATTTTGATGACTCTGCAGAAATTGTTTGTACTGCTCAATATTAAAATTTGATTGAGCGTTCAGATAAAAAAAAGGAATAAGAAGAAAGGAAATTACTCTAAATGAAGTTTTCATAACTCCTCCTTTAAACTTCAAGGGAAAAGTAAGGAATTAAGAAGACTTTATCAATTAACAATTAGCAATCTTTAAAATGAAAAAGTCCCGATAAAATTACCGGGACTTAAGTGACCCCAACGGGACTCGAACCCATATTACCGCCGTGAAAGGGCGATGTCCTAACCATTAGACGATGGGGCCTGGAAACAATTAAAAATTATAAATGAAAAAATAAAAATCTAATTCAAAATTTTAATTTCGAATTTTTAATTGCTTCAAAGGGTGAGCGATGGGAGTTGAACCCACGACCCTCAGGGCCACAACCTGATGCTCTAACCAACTGAGCTACGCTCACCATCTTAATAAAAAACAAATTCAAAGTACCAAATAACAAATAAAATTCAATCTTCAAAATCCATTTATAGAATTTGTTTTTTGGGGATTTGTGGCTTAACCGTGTACGCCCGAGTGGACTCGAACCACTAACCCTCAGCTTAGAAGGCTGATGCTCTATCCGATTGAGCTACGGGCGCTTCTGAAACAAAATAATAAAGAACAATTTTCAAATCTCAATTAAATACCAAATTCAAAAATTCAATTTCCAATTTGTTATTTGTTTTTTGTATTTGAAATTTAACTATGTCGGGGCGGCAGGATTCGAACCTGCGACTTCCTGCTCCCAAAGCAGGCGCGATGAACCGGGCTACGCTACGCCCCGAAAAATTATTTCAAAATGTCTAAGAACTATAAACCTGCGACCTTCCCGACAAAGTCGGGACGCGATGAACCGGGTGGAGTTTATCCCGATTTCTATCGGGGCTACGCCCCGAAAATTAAATCACTAAATAAAAGAACTTGTCTAATGAAATGAATTTGTTGAAGTTTGCTCATCCAACTTCATTATAAAAAGGAGAGTAAATATATCCTATATCATTCAAATAATCAAAGAATTAAGCCGGATAATTATCATGGCTGAATTAAATCCTATTCAATTAAATAAAGGTTATTTAAGAGATATAAGAATTTTTTCTACAGCATCTTCACCGGAATTGATTGCCCCCTCCATAAATCCCTGCCAATCAGCAAGATGTTCACCAGCGAAATAAACTCTACCATGATTTTTGTTTAATGTTTCTCTTACATTCAGCCATTGATGTTTGTTATAAATTGCATAAGCACCCTTAGTGAAATCATCTGAACCCCAGTAATAATTGACTGCCCTTTCTGCATATTTCTCAACATCACCAAAAGCTGACTTAAGTGTTTTGCAAACCTCTCTAATCTTTTCTTCATTTTTCATCTTCGAAAGTATGTAAGCACGATCACCAGTTGCATAAGATGTTAAAATGCCTTTCTTCCCATCTTGATTTTTTGTTGAATGGAAGAAGTAATGTGGAAGAGTATCTGTAATCATATCAAGCGATTCGTTCTTCCAGAATCTTTCTGAAAATAGGACAGATATTTTGATGATCCGCGAATATTGGAGTTCATTTAAAGCATCGAAATAATCATTTGATAACTTTGGTTGCCAATTAATTTTTAAGAGTGAATAAGTAGGAACAGTACAAATAACATTATCTGCTTCATATCTGTTTCCATTAGCGCAGTAAACAGTAACAGAATCATTTCTCTGCTCAACTTTTTCAATTGAGGTTTTGAGAATAATATTATCGCTTCCAACTGCTTCTGCGAGCTTAAAGATTATCTGGTTATTACCTTCTTTTATGTGATAATCCATTTCATTCTTTTCACTTGATTCAGCATACTCTGAAATTCCTGCATAAGCAGAGACCTGCCTGATTGACTCACCAAAATCTGTACTATCCAAAAGCTCCCTTATCTCGAGATCTTTTTCAGAAATACCAGCGTTAACAAGAAATCTCCACCAATCAAGTTTATCGTATTGCTTCTTAGCTTCAGATTCAGGAGGTAACGCATTGAATTGATTCAGTAGCGCCTGATATTTCGTGTTCCACTCGGGTGTAAAATCCCACTCACCAGCCTTTTTGTACTGGTTGTCCAAAATTAAATGAGTTTCAAATTGATGATTAAGTAATTCCAATCCGAACTCTTTGCAAAGTTCAATCAATCTTGTATGTGAAGCGCCAACCCATTCTGCACCAAGCTCGCAGGTAAGGTTTTCCTGGTTAAAAGTATGGGTAAAAATTCTCCCGCCAATACGATTCCGGGCTTCAATAATTGTAGCATTCATTCCATTTTGTTTTAGCTTATAAGCAGCCGCAAGCCCTGAAATACCGGCACCAATAATCACTACATTCTTTGGATTTCTTTTTGGAAATGAAATATTTGGAAAGATTATTGCTCCTGCTACAGCAGTTCCAGTTGTCTTGATAAATTCTCTTCTCTTCATAAGACTCCTTTTTATCAACAGTTATTAGCTTAGATGGATTAATTTTAAAGAATAAATTTGTGAATTTTATTTCTAATGTAAAAGAGTTTTTTTGTAGTTAATACACATTGGAGTAGTAAATGTGTTTGAATGATTAACAATTTAAATAAGGAAAGTTTCCAAGTCTCAAAATTTTAGTTAAATTGAATTCAACAAATGAAAACTTTTTCTATTAATCATGTCTCTTCCTTTCTTTATTTCTAAAAAATATATCTTCTCAAAAAAGGATTCCCGCTTCATAAATTTAATATCCACTATATCTATAATTGGAATATCTTTGGGAGTAGCTACTTTAATAATTACTCTGAGTATTCTTAATGGTTTTGAAGAAACAATTACAAATAAGATAGTTGATTTTGATTCTCACATAAAAATTACTTCCTATAAAAATATCTTACCTGATTATAAAGGGAATAAAGCAAAAATCGAAAGCTTGCTTGGGAAATATGCCGTTTATGTAAATCCTTATGCTTCAAACCTTGTCATAATCGGGACAAAAAAAATTAAAGAGGGAGTGAGCATTAAAGGAATTAATCCGACAGATAATTGGAAAGGGATAGAGAAAAGCATTATTGAAGGCAGTTTTAAAATAGATGAAGGGAAAATAATTGTTGGGAAAAAATTATCAAACAAACTTCAGATAAAAATTAACGATAAAGTAACTCTCTTCGCCTTAAAAAATAATGAACTTCCTTCTCCGGAAAATTTTCCAAACATCGAAAGTTTCATTGTCAGTGGAATCTTTGAAAGTGGAATGGCTGATTATGATGATTTAATTGCCTATACGTCTTTAAAAGATGCACAAAAACTTTTTAGCATTGGCAATAATATTAATGGTTATGATATAAAGCTTAACAATATTTCAAAAATTGATAGTCTTACAAATGTTCTATCATCAGAACTTCATTATCCCCATTCGGTAAGATCAATGTACCAGATACATAGAAACATTTTCACATGGATTAATCTCCAGAAAGAACCTATACCCATTGTGCTGGGATTAATCATAATTGTAGCAGTTATAAATATCGTCGGAACCCTGTTGATGATTGTACTTGAGAAAACAAGTTCAATCGGTATTTTAAAATCACTCGGAGCAAATAAGAAACAAATCATCTCTGTTTTTATTTACCAGGGGATATTTCTTGCAATAACCGGAATCGTTATTGGAAATTTTCTCGCTTTACTTCTTACAGGCTTACAGGAAAAATATAATATAATCTCACTGCCATCTTCCATTTATTTTGTTACTTCAGTGCCGATAAGAATTTCTCTGGAAATATTTTTAGGAATCTCGATACTTACTTTTTTACTTTGTCTTTTGATAAGTATAATTCCAAGTTATATCGCCTCAAGAATTCAACCAGTTGCAACAATTAGGTTTAGATAATGTCTTTCGAATCATTTGTAGCAAAAAGATATCTCGTCTCCAAGCATAAAATTAATTTCATTACAATTATTTCTATCATTTCGGTTATAGGAATTACAATTGGCGTTGCAGCTTTAATAATTGTTCTTTCAGTCTTTAACGGATTTGGGAGTTTAGTTACTTCTTTCTTAATGAATTTTGAACCTCATCTTAGAGTTGAAATGATTTCGCCTGAATCAAACAGAGAGCTGCTTGCAAAAGTTTTACAATCTAATAAAGAAATAAATGATTACTCTCCTTTTGTCAGCGGGAAAGTTTTAGTTTACAATTACGGTTTAACAAAAGTAGTTTCATTAAAAGGGATAGATGAACAAAGTGCCGATGACATTTACGGGATTAATAAAAGTATTTTATTTGGAAAATTTGATTTAAGTAAAAATGGAAAATTTCCAAAAGTAATTATAGGTTTGCAGCTTGCTGATCGTCTTCAGACCTTACCAGGCGACACAATTACAATAATTTCTCCCGCCGGAGTTGAAAAGGCACTCACTCAATTCACTATGCCTAATACAAAAAGATTTATTGTTTCAGGAATTTACAGCTCGGATAATAATGATTATGATGCTTCTTATATTTTTTCTTCATTAAAAGAATGCCAGGATCTTTTGGGATATAGTAAAAATATTCAGGGATTTGAAATTAAACTAAATAATATTGATGAATCATTTGATGTAAAGGAAAAACTTTCTTCTGAACTGAATAAAAACTTATATAGTGTTAATACCTGGTACGATTTTCATAAAGATCTATATTCTGTTATGCAGATTGAGAGATGGACTGCTTATATTATTCTTTCTTTAATCATAGCAGTAGCAACATTTAATATTCTGGGTTCACTCTCAATGTCAGTTATAGAAAAGAAAAGAGACATTGGCGTTTTAAGATCAATGGGTGCAGGAGAAAAATCTATACTTAAAATCTTTATGTTTGAAGGACTGCTTATCGGAACAATTGGTACACTAGCTGGAATTCTAATTGGTTATTTAGTCTGTTATCTTCAATTGAAGTTTAATATTTATCCGCTTGATCCGACTCAATATAAAATTGATACATTACCAGTTGAGCTAAGGTTATCTGATTTCTTTTATATTTCGGGAGCCTCGATGCTGCTTTCTTTTCTTGCATCACTTTACCCTGCTAAGAAAGCTGTAAAAGTAAATATTGTTGAATCAATTAAGTGGGAGTGAGTTAGTGGCTGATGGTTGGCAGTTCAGGAAATTTTAGTTGGTAATAAGGAGTGTTTGTTAAATTGATTAATTGCTCAATTGTTATAATCATAATCTTAAGTTATCCAAACAATTTAGCAATTCAACAATTAGACAATTAAATAAAAAATTTTATGAGTAATTCTTTAATTCTTAAAGCAAAAGATATTGATAAGGCATATCAAACCGTTAAGAATATTAGACTTGAAATTCTTAAGTCAGTTTCAATTGATATTGAAGAAAATAAAATTTCTGTGATAATAGGTTCCTCCGGTGCAGGTAAAAGTACTTTGCTTCATATACTTGGCGGACTCGATAAACCCGATTCCGGTGAAGTTATTTTTAATGATACAAACATTCACCATCTTTCAGATGATAAGCTTGCCCGTTTCAGAAATATTAATATTGGTTTTGTTTTCCAGTTTCATCATCTTCTGCCAGAATTTACAGCATTAGAAAATATCATGATTCCGCTAATGATTAATGGAATATCTGAAAAAAAATCTCAGGAAAGAGCTAATGAATTACTGATTGAAACCGGATTAAGTGAGAGAGCAAATCATAAACCTGCAGAACTATCTGGAGGGGAGCAGCAAAGGGTTGCGGTGGCAAGAGCGTTAGCGAATGATCCTCAATTGATCCTGGCTGATGAACCTACAGGTAATCTGGATTCGGTAAATAGTGTTATTCTCCAGGATCTTTTTAAAAATTTAAAGAACAAGCTGAATAAGACTTTTGTAATTGTTACCCATAACCAGGAACTTATCTCTTTAGCTGATAATTTATACGAGATGAAAGATGGGATGATACATAAAAAATAATTTCTTCAAAAGATATTTGAAATTTTTTATGTTGAATAAAATTCCAATCAGCAATCCCCATAACCAAATAAGCCAGTAATTATTTTCTTTTACTATTCTCCTGCAGAAATTCAAACAGCAGTCTCACTCCAAAACCAGTCATATATTTTTTGCTGTAATTACTGCTGTCATTAAAGAAAGACGGTCCTGCAATATCTAGATGAACCCAGGGAATTTTACTGTCAACAAAGTTCTCAAGGAATTTAGCAGCAGTAATTGCACCGCCCCATTTACCGCCAACATTTTTTACATCTGCAACATCACTTTTATTTTGAATATGATAATCATCCCACATTGGTAAAGGCCATAAACGATCATAAGTTTTTAGTCCCAGCTTGAATAAAGTATCTGAAAGTTTCTGATCTTTAGTAAATAATCCTGCAACAAATTCCCCCAAAGCAACTACACAAGCTCCTGTTAATGTTGCAAGATCAATTATAACATCCGGTTTCTGCTGAGAAGCATAGTGTAAAGCATCTGAAAGTATCATTCTTCCTTCTGCATCTGTATTATCTACTTCAATAGTTTTTCCTGATGATGTCTTTACAATATCACCCGGTCTCATTGATTTACCAGAAAGCATATTCTCTGCTGAAGGAATAACTCCAATTATATCAACAGGCAATTTTGCTTTTGCTGCTGCTAATAAAGTTCCTGCAACAACTGCAGCACCCGACATATCAGCTTTCATATACCCCATATTTTGTGCGGGTTTTATAGAAATTCCACCAGAATCAAATGTAACTCCCTTTCCTACCAAAGCTATTTTTCTCTTCTTCCCCTTTGATCTGCCTTTATATTCCATTATAATAAATCTTGGAGGATTTTCACTTCCCATTCCTACTGCAAGAAGTCCGCCCATTTTCCTTTTTTGAATTTCTTTTTCATCATAAACCTTAATCTTAACACCAAGCTTATTCAGATTGGTTTTTATCCTGGATGCTAATTCATCCGGTGTCAGTCTTATAGCAGGTTCATTCTCAAGGTCCCTGGTGAAGTTAACACCATGCATAACTATCTCTGCTTTGTTTAGTGCTGACTTAAGTTTTTTACTATCATCAGCATAAAACAGTATATTAAGTTCCTTTAAATCTTTTTTCTCAGATTTATATAGATTAAAAGAATAATTACCGTAATAAATTCCTTCAATAAAAGTTCGGTAAAAATATTCCTCATTATCGAAATATGATTTGAATGCCTGGTACTTTGGAATAAAAATATGAAGATATTTTACTTCCTCTTTTTCCAACTCCGAAAGGAAACCTGCAAGATGATTTCTGAAATAATCAGCAGAGAATTTATTATCAAGCTTCACCTTTGAAATAAAAACTTCATCAGGTTTGCCATCATATTTGGAAATCCTGACATTATTTCCATCTTTGGCTAAGAAACTTTTTTTCTGTAAAGTTGATAGCTTTATATTAAAAACTCTTTCAATATTTTTTAAACTCTCTGCTAATTTCTTTTCATCTATAAGATATTTAAGAGATACAGAAAGCGGTTTGTAAGAAATTTTTTTATCTGCAGCGTTGATATTTAATTTGAACATAATATCTCTTTAATTCCTTTCTGAATATTCTTCTGATTTCTTTAAAATTATTGGAATATAATCTTCCATCTTTCCATTATGAATTCTGATTCCTGCAGCATTTATATGTCCTCCCCCGCCAAATTCTGCAGCAAGCTTATTTACCGGGATATTTCCTTTTGAGCGCAAGCTTACTTTAAATCCCTCCTTTAACTCAATAAATAACAAACCTATCTTAACACCTTCAATTGATAAATTAATATTAACAAAAGTATCTGTATCCTGTTCATAAGCTTTTAATGCCTGAAAATCTTCCTGCTTAATTATCATATAACTGATTTGAAGTTTGGCGCCATATAATCGCATCGTTTCAATGGCTCTGCCAAGAAGCTTAATTTTACTAAACCTGCTTTGATCATAAATTTTATCATAAACTTCTGTAGGGTTTACACCTTTAGAAATCAGTTCAGCAATGATGTAATGGATTTCGGGTGTTGTCCTCTCAAACCTGAATGATCCTGTATCTGTCATTATAGCAGCATAAAGAGGATATGCAATTGAATGAGTTAATTCTGTTAAAGAGGTTTTTTTTATGAAATCATAAAGGATATGCCCCGTTGCACAGTATTCCGAATCAACAAAAGAATGATGAACAAAATCCTCAATATCCTGATGATGATCAATTGTAACTTTAACCTTTTGAGAGCTCAGAAAAACTTCTCTCATTCTTGTTAAACGATCTGAGCGGTTAAAATCAAGACCAATTAGTACATCAGAAGATTTAATTATTTCTGAATGTTCGCTGCTATCATACAGTTGAATAATTTTTTCTTTATCAAGGAAGAGAAGATTATAAGGAGTTGAGCTTGTATTTATTATATAAATTTCTTGCTTACCTAATGATTTTAAAATTTCATATACTGCTATCTCACTCCCGATTGCATCTGCATCAGGATTTACATGTGTAGTTAAGAGAAATGAATTATTCTCAACAAGAATATTTCTTAATTTGTTAAAGTCTATCATTTTGATTTGAAAAAAGAAAAGGGCACAAAGCCCAAAAAATCTCTTTCAAAGATAAGAAAAAATAATAAGAGGCGATAATAAATTGAAATACTATTGACTGATGCAAAAAACTATAATGAAATTCTGTAATTGCTAAAAGATTTTCTATTCAATTAATTCCTGTCTTTCACTTCCCACATATTTCCACTGAATAGAAGCTTCCTAAGATCACCTTCACCTCTTGCCTTTTTAACATTAGTAATCTGCTCATGAAAATCTTCTTCATAAGTTGATTTAGTTATTTGTGTAAAGACTCCTATAGGTGTTGGGAATCCATCCATTTCATCAAATTGTGAAAGTATATGCGCTCTGAAAGTATTCTTATCAAACTCATCATGAACCCAGAGATCATTCACAGAATAATGCCCGTTTGAAATATCAACAACCTGGGGTGTCAATCCATCCAATCTTATTCCTTTATCATTGTTCTTTCCGAAGACCATAGGTTTACCATGTTCAAGCACAAGAACATGATCCGGCTTTGTATCTTTTTCAGTAAGAAGCTCAAAAGCACCATCATTAAAAATGTTGCAGTTCTGAAATACTTCTATAAAAGCAGTTCCTTTATGTTCAGCAGCTCTTTTCATCATTGCCTGTAAATGTTTTGCATCTCTGTCCAAGGAGCGTGCAACAAAACTGGCTCTTGAACCAATTGCAAGACTTATAGGATTAAAAGGATAATCTACACTTCCGAAAGGAGTGCTCTTTGTTTTCTTTCCTTTTTCAGAAGTCGGAGAATATTGTCCTTTTGTTAATCCATAAATCCTGTTATTAAAAAGAAGAATTTTTATACCGATATTTCTTCGGCATGCATGAATAAAATGATTTCCGCCTATGCTTAAAAGATCTCCGTCTCCTGTTGCAACCCATACCGAAAGATCTGGACGGTTTACTTTAATACCAGTAGCGATTGCAGTTGCTCTACCATGAATTCCATGAATTCCATAGGTATGCATATAATATGGAAAACGGGAAGCACAGCCTATTCCGGAAACCCAAACCATATTCTCCCTTTTTATTCCAAGGTCGGGTGAAATTC
>Ga0154732_1159_pt1 | contig 18903 bp, 27 predicted proteins | sample Rifle2008BG16ft_FD_105740 | JGI IMG/M metagenome (GOLD analysis project Ga0154732, IMG submission 105740) | Ignavibacteria bacterium RBG_16_34_14 | reverse complement strand
CTTCTTATAACGAGCAAGTCCGGCCTGTAATTTACCAGGATAGTAAAGGAATTTTTTGGCTTGGAACGAAGGAGGGTTTAATTCGCTTTAATCCTGAAAGTGAATCATTTTATATTTACCGGAATGACCCGGCTCAATCTACAAGTCTGAGGAATAACCTGATCAAATCAATTTGCCCTGACCCTTTACAACCCGATAAGATTCTCTGGATCGGGACAGCAGGAGGAGGAATTAACCGCTTCAATATTGATGAAGGAACATTCACACATTTTACGGAGAGTGAAGGTTTATCAAATAATGTTGTTTATGCAATTTTACCTGACGGGAACGGCAACTTATGGCTGAGCACCAACAAAGGTATATCACGGTTTAATCTGCAAACAGGAACATTCAGAAATTATGATGTGAGAGATGGTTTACAAAGCAATGAATTCAACACCGGTGCTTACTATCGAAGCAAAAGCGGAGAAATATTTTTTGGAGGGATTAAAGGATTAAATTATTTCTTTCCTGATGCAATTAAAGACAATCCGTTTATTCCTGAGATAGTGATTTTAGATTTTAATATTCTTAACCGTTCTGTACCATTGAAAGAGAGAGAATCTCTTTTACAAAAGGCAATTTCTGAAGCTGAACACTTGACGCTTTCGTATGATGATGATGTAATATCGTTTGAATTTGCAGCGCTGGATTTTTCTGCACCGGAAAAAAATCAATATGCATACAAAATGGAAAATTTTAATGAGAATTGGATCTATTCGGGTTCAGTTCGTTCAGCCACGTATACAAACCTGCCGTCGGGGGAGTATATATTTCGGGTTAAGGGATCAAACAATGATGGGGTTTGGAATGAAAAAGGAATCGCAATCCGCTTAACCATCAATCCGCCCTGGTGGAATACGTGGTGGGCTTACATTTTATACAGTCTCATGTTTCTTTCCGTTCTTTATTGGATAAGGCGTTATGAACTAAACAGAATAAAACTTAAAAATCAGTTGAAGCTTGAAAAAGTTGAATCAGTTACTCTTCGAAATTTAGATCAGATGAAATCCCGTTTCTTTGCAAATATTTCTCATGAATTCCGTACTCCCCTTACTTTAATCCTTGGCCAGATTGAAAGTGTTATGTCCTCAGTTATAGAAACAAAAGAAAAAGGTAAACTGCAGGTAGCAAACAAGAATGCAAGAAGACTGCTCACTTTAATTAACCAGTTATTAGATTTATCCAAGCTTGAAGTTGGAAGCATGGAATTAAAAGCTGAACAGCATAACATAGTTTCATTTCTTAAAAGTCTTTTCTATTCTTTTGAATCATTAGCAGAGACACAAAAGATTACTCTTAGGTTTGAATCTGAATACGAAAACATCCCAGTGATTTTTGATCCGGACAAAATGGAAAAGGTTTTTTATAATCTTATTTCTAATGCATTCAAGTTTACTTCTGCAAATGGGGAAATAAAAGTTAAGTTGTATCTTATTAATTCCTTAGTTGAAATAAGAATTAAAGACACTGGAATAGGAATACCTGCAGATCGCCTTCCACATATTTTTGATCGTTTTTACCAGGTTGATAATTCAAGTACGAGGGAACATGAAGGAACAGGAATCGGTTTAGCTTTGGCAAAAGAATTAGTTGAACTTCACAAAGGAAATATTTCTGTAAATAGTAAAGAAGGTGAAGGGAGTGAATTTATAATTAAACTTCCATCAGGTGATTTTAAAATTGAGAAAGAACAAATAGTTGAACTGTCTGGAGATAAATTTTCTTTAGAAAATATTAATAATGATTCTGAAACAAGAGAAAAAGAAGAGGAATCCGGTATCCGGCTTGCCCGCCGAAGCTTCAGCGAAGGCGGGTATCATGCATCCGAAAGTAAGAAAGAGATCGTCCTAATTGTTGAAGATAACCATGATGTGCGGGCTTATATCCGTGAACAACTTGAAAATGATTACAGGATAATTGAAGCGTGTAATGGTGAAGAAGGAATATTAAAAGCACAAAATGAAATTCCTGATCTTATAATTACAGATGTTATGATGCCGAAAATGGATGGTTATCAATTCAGTAAAAAAATTCGCTCTAATGAAAAGACAAGTCACATTCCGATTATAATGCTTACTGCCAAAGCAGGGCTTGATGACAAAATAGAAGGATTGGAAACAGGAATAGATGATTATCTTACAAAACCTTTCAGTGCAAAAGAACTTAAAGTTAGAGTTAAGAATTTAATTTATCAGCGTGAGCAGCTTCGAAAGCGTTTCAGCAAATCAACAATTATTAAACCATCAGAAGTATCTGCTGTTTCTGTTGATCAGATCTTTCTGGAAAAAACAGTTAAGATAATTGAAAAGCATTTTGATGATGAAAAATTTGGAGTAGAACAATTGGCAGAAGAAGTTTTTATGAGTGTTTCCCAGCTTAACAGGAAACTGAATGCTTTAGTTGATCAACCGGCAGGACAATTAATCCGCTCACTCCGTCTTCAACGAGCTGCAGATCTCTTAAAACAAAATGCCGGAAGTGTTGCTGATGTTTGTTATAAAGTCGGTTTTAATGACCAGGCTTATTTTTCCCGAGCATTTAAAAAACAGTTTGGAGTTTCACCTTCTGAGTATAAAGGCCAGGGGGAGAAGAGAATTGAGTAAATGGAAATATAAGAAAAAAACTGAATATTTTTTATTCTTCAAAATAAAGAAGAATAATTAACTTTTATTCTTTTTAGGAATTTTTTCACCTCTGCTTTGGTCTAATAAATATTTAACTATATACAATTAAGGAATTACTTAGTATGAAAATATTAAAACCCCTGCAATTTATTCTCATTTGAAAAAGGAAAATCTTCGCAAGCAATTAATTTGTTATAATAAAAAAGCCTGGTTAACCAAGCTTTCATTTTACCTCTTAGTATAAACTACTCACTAATAACATTATTCAAAAAAGATATCTAATAAGCTTTAATCTCTTAAAATATAAAGATTAAACCCAAGCCTATAATTATAGCTTCCCTCTGTTTACCAGTACTTGTATAATTTATGTTATCAGTATTTTTGAACTCGACAAATGTCCTTGCATAACCAATTGATAAAATCAATCCATAACTGAAATCAGTATTAATTTTACGTGATAGGATACTTAATTCTAAAGCTATACTAATTAAGTGTTGTTTTATTCGACCAATTGAATGATCTTGCCAAATCTCATCACTCCCAAAGCGATCCCAACCACTTTCAGTTTGCAAATCGGAATCGAATATTTGATATACTCCTTCGATCATAGGTTTGAATCCTATCCTGATTTCATCTTCATCTTTATACTTCGCATCATGTTTGTATACAGTAATTGGTATACCTAAAGAGGTATAAATTCCAATATTTACTGATGGATCTCTTAGTTCATAATAACGTAAGGATGCACCATAACCTCTATCATTATTACCATTTTGATTTTGGCTATAACGCGTGGGTTCATTAATACTTGGTGAAATAATGGAAACTCCAATTCTTAGAACATTACTAAAAGAAACAAATAAATTTGTAAAAGAAGTTAAAGCTGATTTTGCATAAAGAGTGGTATCTGATAGTATATTATCACTATAATATAAACCTTCAATCCAGTCATCGTCAATATGACGAGGAATTGCCCGGACATTGAGAGGAAAATTTGAAACATTATAATCAAAATTAGATATGCCAGTAACTTTAATACCTAAACCAATTTCTTGTGAATATACCAATGAATAGAATATGCTTAAATTAAATAATACAATGTAGTATCGAACCATTAATTCCCCTTCATCTATTTTAGTTTTAATTTAATAATCGTCAATTTTTTTAAATTGCGGCACAATAACAAAACGAATAGGTTTCTTAACAACCATGTAAATTGTGCTAGTTGACCGAATTACTTCTGTAGGATATTGGGGTACAAATTGTATTGTTTCAATATTTTCAGTTTCGAATTGAGTATCGATTACTTTTTTACCAAACTTATTAATAAATCCCCATTTGTTATTATCTAATATTGGAGCATAACCGTTATGGAAGCTGGAAACAGTTTCAAATTGAGGAACAATTACGAAATTTCCGTGTTTATCAATATAACCCCACTTATCATTAAGATTAACTCTTGCTAAACCTTCTTCAAATTCATCAACCTGTTCAAATTGTGGTACAATTACTATTTTTCCATATTTATCTACAAAACCCCATTTCCCTTTAACTTGAACTGATGCTAAACCTTCAGAAAAATGTCCAGCACTCTCAAATTGTGGTTCCGCAACAAATTTGCCATATTTATTAATAAACCCTGCCTTTTCTTTTATTCGTATTTTTGCTAAACCTTCAAAAAAATAATCTGCATAATCAAATTGCGGTTTTATTATTATACCATTTTTATCTATAAAACCATATTTATCATCTTGTATGATACAAGCTAACCCTTCTTGAAAATGATAACCATCTTCAACATGTAATTTATTTATTAGATTCCCCTTATAATCTATATAACCATATTTCCCATTTTTTTTCACTAAAGCAAAACCTTCATTAAACCTCTCCGCACTATCGTATATTGGCTTTATAATTATATTACCTTGTTTATCAATGAAACCAATTTTATTATCTTTCACCACTAATGCCAATCCTTTATAAAACTCTGTAACCAAATCATATTGTGGTTTAATTAAAAAATTACCTTGCTTGTCTATAAAGCCCCATTTCCCATCTTGTTTTACAAATGCAATTCCCTCACTGAAAATTCCCACTGCCTGGAACTGTGGTTTAATAATAAAATTACCGTCTACATCTATATATCCACATTTATTTTTTTGTTTTACCTGAGCAAGTCCATCATTAAAGTTTTCTGCATCTTCAAATTGAGGTTTAATTTTGAAATTACCACTTGTATCAACATAACCCCACAATTTATCTTTTTTAACTGCTGCTAAAAGGTATTCAGTTTGTTTAATTTCTATTTTAACTTTTTCTTCATCATTATTTTTCTCCTTTTTGCATGATTGAAAAATCTGACTAAGAGAAAAAAATACTAAAATAGCTAAAACATATTTCCATTTGTAATTCATATACTTTTTAGCCTCCTTAGTTTACACTTTTATCTTTTCACAACAATATCTTCAATTACTGACTTTGCATATAATAAATTGATTTTATTTGCATTATTCTCAATTCCAAAAAATATTTTAAAATATCGTGTCCCCTTTTTTGCTGTGAAATGAGCGTATTCACCAACTATAAAAAATTGGTCATCATCTTCAGTTGATACAATATTAGATATACCTTGACAAGTTGAACGATCCCACGTTTTTTGTTTTTCGTTATAATAACTTATTAAAAAATCTGTGGCATATAGTTCTAAATTAGCTTCGCAATTAGCTTTGACCTTAAGTATCACAGCTTTATAATTTTCATTGTCTTCCCAAGTCAAATTACTGTTAGCCCCTTCAATTCTTTCAACAACTTCTGCTGAAAGTACTTCAAAGGTAATTCCGTTTTCTATATTCTGTGGAAATATTGAAAAATAATTATGTACCAATAAAAAACAAATTAGTAGTTTTGTTAACATTTCTTTTTTCTCCAACTTTATTTATTTGAATACCTACCAATTATAACTTATAGAGAGTTCATACAACTTTATTTTTTTTATGTTTAAATTTTTCTTCTTTATTTTTTCTAATGATTCCAAAGCAACACATTTAGTCCATTCTTCATCAAACGCAGAATATTCAAGTTATTCACATGTAGAGGTGATTCAATTCTTTCTAAAGCTTTCAATACATCTCTAAACTTATTTCCATCCTAAGTATTCGATATTGATTATTTCCAAAACTGCCACCATTTTTTCTTCCTTGTAATACGAATTATTTCCTTATCTGTAAACCTCCTATAACTACCTTGGATAGTAGAATATTTCCCTTCTGAAATTTCCGAACCTTCTATCATATCAGCCATTGTTCCACCTGCCAATTTAATCCTTATCATCTTGTAAACAGTACAGTTATCATAATTTAATGATTCCAATGAACAGTAATGATAATAATCGTTATTTGTGCCAGCACATTTTTTATCTTTCCAATATGGACAGTTAGAAGCCATTTTCAAAATAAAAAAGATATGAACGTCATAGAATTATATTTTGATTGCAAGATTATTATTAAAGGATAAGAAAACAGATTCATAAATTAAAAATCTGCTTAATTTACTTTTAGTCTTGATTATCTCCTTAACCTACTTATTCCATTTTCTTAAAGCTCAATACTGGGAGCCACGCTTCAGTTGGAATTTTGGAAATAAGTTTGCAGTTCATCATTTCTGGTGTAATTTTAATTATGATCAATAGATAGTTTTGCTCAATCTTGAAAACTATAGGTGTATCCGATTTGGGTGACTGCTCACAGCTAAACATTTCGTTGTCCATTCTCCTAAAACCAAACCAAATTTTTTCTTTATCTTCTCCAGTTTCGTTTTTAATTTTTACTTTAACTGAATCTCTACCTGCAGGTTCTATTTCATAACTAACAAATGCACCACTTTCTACAATATCTTTTATATATTTTATTCTTCTCTCAATTTCACTTTCTGTCCAACCATACCCGCACCATATTTTTTGGAGCTCTGATCCTTTGTGAAGGTATTCACTTGTATTATAATCAAAATCAGTAATCCATTTACCCAAGATTCCATTTACGTTCTCATTTAAAATACTATCTATCAGTTCATATTGACAGAAATTTTGTACGTTAAAAAATATTATAATAAGAACAATGCAGGATAGTTTTTTCATCAATAAAGAAATATCTATCATAGTTATTTATTTGAACAATTTTAAAATCTGAGTATTATTCATTTGATTCTTTCCTTAATTTTTTCCAGCGATTCTAATGCAACACGTTTTGTCCAATCTTCATTGGAAAGTGTAGCTTGTTCTAGTGAAATTTTAGCAAGTGGTGATCCTATCCTTCCCAATGCTTCTGCTACATCCCTATGTATAATACTTGAATAGGAATTGTTATTAAGAATATTGATAAGTGCATTAACAATACTATCTTGTGCAACATCTGTCAACCATCCCAAGGCTTGTATTGCTCCTCTTTTAATAAAATTATTAGAATGTTCTAACAAGTTGAACCAGGTATAAACAGAAGGGTTGTTATCAAATCTAATTATTTTTGCTCTACTTTTTAATGAGCTAGTTGTATCATTAAATAAAGTTTCACTTCTAATTTTATCCATTACATTTTTGTTTATTAGAATACCTCTCCCGCATAAATATCTATAATTTCCCTCGCTATCTATTACAAAACTTAGGGGATAGTTCGGATCGCTTTGAATAAAATAATTTTTAAAGTAATTTAATACAAACATCTTTCCATTATCCATTACTCCTGTCATTGAAATATTAGCAAGGCGACCATTATTATATTCTATATCCGTTTTTGGGGTAATTCCATTACATATATCTGTTGTAAAGGAATCTTCTTCTATGCTTTTATAAAGATAAGTAGAATAAACGTGTTCAGCGCCAATATTAAAAACCATTGGATCCAGATCATCAATCTGGATGATAAATCCAGCCCCATTAACACTTACCCATATAATCTCATTAGAGCCTTCGGACGATAATCTGATAGTATCAAACCCATCTCCAAAATTAACACTTACCCATATAACAGTATCCCCAATAGAATTTTCAGACGTTAACTTTTGATTAGAAGTGGGATAATCTAAACAATTAATTATTACTCTAGTACATCCTGTACTTTTGCTTTTTGAGAAAGAAATATTTGTCTCAAACCAAATATCACCTGGTTTAATATCGATTGTATCTGATATTGTAATTAAATTTGATGATTCATTTGATTGACCAAATGTTTGGAAAGTTATTGAATATAAAAAACTCCATATAGTGATAATTGAAGTATTCAATATGTAAATCAATTTATTCTCTCCTCCTGATGAAATTATTTTTTCCCTTGCCATTCAATTCTTTTCAGAATCCCTTGATCGAAAATAAGTTTACATATTTCATTCACTATCTGTTTGTTCTTCTGATCTATAGAATACTTTGAGCGAACTGTTACACTTACCGTATTCCCCTTATTATCCGAAATTCGGTTAATATCTTGACTGATTTCCACATGACTTACACCCGTTTTTTGCTTTACTGAATTGACATAACCATCCGAACTCTTTTTAATACCTTTATTGATTTCAATATCAGATTTATAGCCATTAAATGAAGGAGAATATTCCACAATACCTTCAGTACGAAAACCAAATGCAACTTCATAATCTGATTTAAGATATTCTGCAGCTTTTACATTTACTTTATCCAAATTTAAATATCCTATAACATATTCAGAGGATTTGCTATTCCAACCAGCGCTTAATACACCTGTAAGCTTATAAAAAAGGAACTCTCCTGCCCATCTATCGTCCAGAAATTCTTTTTCGGTTGTTACATTTTCCTTATATTCTTTTAAGCGTTGTAATCGTTTAGTATCCTCTTTGATCATCTCCTCTCTTCTTCTCTTTTCCTCAGCTTCTTTCAGAGCTAATTCCTGTTTTAATTCTTGTATTCTGTTTTCTGCCATTGTTGAATATTCATTATCTGGGTAATTATTCAAATATTTTTCATATTCTTCAATAGTATCTTTTTGTTGAGTTTCCTTCCAGACTCTTTCTGATCCGGAACACCCCCAAAAAATGCTTAAAAAAATTATCATAAGAATTTCTATTGAGTTTGTATTGTGCATATTAATCCTCCTATTTAAAAATTTTAGCATTATTAGAAAACCTTAAGCTGTAGAAATATCTTTTAACCTACCCTTAGGATCATCTCCGAATCTGTTTGGGCCAACTGTTCCATCAGTAAATAGAAGAAATAAACTGAATATTGGAATTAATATATACCAACCACTATTATCTACGTCATGCATTCTTTTGATTCCCTGAATCAAAATAAAAATCATTAAACCAATTTGTAATATTGGTGCCCAGTTATGTAAGGAAATACTCTTACAAAGGTAATTGCTACAATATAGCTTAGTATAAAAGTTATAATCCAACGCCCCCAATATGTTGCCCGAGTAATTCGTCCTCTATTGATAATAAACTCTCATCAGCAGTTGTATTTTGTTCATCGAAGGTTGTACCGCACTTTGGACAAACTAAATCATTTGCTCCAACGTCTGCACCGCATTCCATACAAGTATATTCTTCTTCTTGATTTTTTACTTGATCCATTGGTTTAACAATTTGAAAACCTATTAGATTGATTTATGGGTATATGTTTCACTTACTGGTAGGAAATCCCATTTTCGTCTCTCCTGATTTTTCCTGCCTCTCAAAACACTTTAAAAGTGCTCAATAATTCTTAAAAAATCAAGAGGTAGAAAAAATTATTGTTTTATTTTCTCGCTACATAAATTGATATAGAAAAGATGGCTTTGTCGTTCCACTCTTCGCAGCGTCACTATTCATAAAATCCTCATTTGCCCAAAAAATCCTAACAATTGCGTGAATAGTGCAAGATAACTGCAAGGCATTCCACTACTTTTACACCTGAAATTTCTATCAATCGATTCCAAAAACAACCAGAACAAATAATGATATTGCTAAAAATGAACGGAACTTATCATAATGAAGGAAGGATTGTTCTTGATATGAATAAAACTATCGAATGGAAAGAATTGAGTTCTGAGAAATTCCCTGAATTACCTCATAACAGCAATGTGGAAATAACAATTACTTTTAACGAAAGTGACTTTTTATCAGGTAAAAATGGAATTGTCTGGGCTACATACGATTCAAGACAGGTGGAAGTTATTCACAGTGCACTTATTGCCCAGCATCTTAATTCAGAAATTAAAAACATTGGTTTTGGTAAAGAAAATATGTTCTTAATAAACATTACAAATGGTTCTGATATTAATGAAGCAATTGATTTTATCTGGCGAAGCGACAGCGGTTTGCGGCTGAAACCGGATTGGACTTATCCCGACAGAGAAACAAATAAAAGTTTTGAGCTATGGTTAAATGGACAATAAAACTAATGCTCAAAATAAATTCATTCTAAATCAAAATAAAAAGGAGTTATGCAATGGCGTACATACTAGTTCATCATAAAGTTGAGGATTATAACAAATTTAAACCGGTCTTTGATTCACACGCATCATTACGTTCTGAAGGCGGTTCACGCGGCGGCAAAATATTCCGTAGTACAAATGATCCTAATGAACTTTTTGTCCTTCTTGAATGGGATAGTATTGCAAATGCCCAGAAGTTTGCTCAATCAGATAGTATAAAAGAAGCAATGAAAAATGCCGGTGTTGTAGGTATGCCTGCAATTTATTTTGTAGAAGAAGCTGCTAAGACAGCTAAATAATTAATGTCTTTATACAAAGTACAAAATTAACCGAATTAACTTTATTAATAAAATAAAAGGAGTGGACAAATGGCTCTTTCAATGATTCAATTTTCGTACACACCCCAGGTTGTCAAAAAATTAATTGCTAATCCTGAAGATCGTTCTGCTGCCGTCAAAAAATTAATTGAAAAGCTCGGCGGCAAGCTTATCTCTTTCTATTATTCCTTTGGCGACTATGATGGAATTGTAATTGCAGAAATGCCGGATAACATAGCCAGCTTAACTACAGCAATTGCTGCATACTCCGAAGGAAATCTTAGCAGCCTGAAAACAACAGTACTTATTTCAGTTGAAGATGCAATGAAAGCTATGAAAAAAGCTTCAACAGTAAAACTAGAACAGCCGAAAGGTTAATTAATAAATCATTTATCAATAAATAAAAAGGTTATACAAATGAAAACTCTCAAAAATGTTTCTTTCTTCGTGTTCGTATTCCTGGCTCTTGGTTTCTCATCTTCTTTACTTGCACAAACTCCTGTGTCTTCTGCTGAAGACGAGGTGATTGCACTTACCTACAAAATCTGGAAAGCAGAAAATGAAAAAGATATGGCTACCAGAAATAAATATATTTCCGATGATTATACTGAATTCAACCCAAGTTATTCAACACGTATAGAAGGAAAAACCAAAAATTTTAACCTTTCTGATGCAAATGGTCTGGGCGGGACTTCACTTGCTGATGAAATGCTTAATCCAAAAGTTCAGGTTTATGGTGATGTAGCAATATTAACATACAACTTTGCAGGTGTAATAAAGGACAATGATGGCAAGGTTAGAAGCAACAAAGCTAAATCTACAAGAGTCTATGTAAAAATGAATGGTGAATGGAAACTTGTTCATGCAAATTTTGGTATGGACCCGGTTAATGACTAAAGTAACTCAAGTTGACCTCCTAATTATTTGGTGAGCAAAAAACCGTTGAAACGGTTACGAGAAATTGTTTTTCGTACTATTAACCCACGACTTAAGTCGTGGGTTAATAAAAATAAAATAAAGAGTACAACTGTTTTAACGGTTTCCCCGTCAGGTGGTCAAATAGAGTAATTAAAATAAATTCTTACAAAATCAAAAATAGGAGATACTATTCATGAAATACAAAACACTTTATTTTCTTATCACGGCGGCTTTTCTTTTCACGTCTTGTGCAAGCAAAGACAATCAGGTAGAAGAAAGAAACACCCGGCATACTGAAAATGAAACCCACGAGTATTTCCTTTTACGCCCTGAGGCTGAAAAAAACTACGGTTACTCTCATGCAGTGCGTATTGGCGACGAGCTAATAATATCCGGTGCAGTTAGTATGGATGATTCGGGTAGCCCAACCGCCATAGGAAATTTGGAACAACAAATGAAAAATTGTTATGAAGACTTAAATAAAGTGTTAACTCATTATGGCTATTCATTCGATGATGTGGTTGTTGAAAATATTTTCACAACAAATATGGCTGAGTTTTTAAAACAGTCTGGCTACCGCAATACAATTTACAAGAAGAATTTTCCAACGGGAACATGGTTAGAAGTTAAAGGTTTGGCATTGCCGGAATTTATGATAGAGATAGAATTGGAAGCTCATAAATCTAAATGAAATTAAAAGTTCAATAATCAATAATTAAAAAAAGGAGTAATAAAATGAATGCGTTCAAAATGTTGTTGGTTCCAATGGTCTTTCTTGTTCTTGTTGCATCTACTTTTGCCCAGGAACATTATACAGAAGGTACTGTTCGCGCTGTAAGCTATTACAGAACTAACCCCGGTCAGTTTGATAACTATATGAAATACCTTCGTGTGAATTTCCTTCCACAGCAGGAAGAGGTAAAGAAACAAGGACTTATTCTTGACTACTATCTTCTTCTAAATCAACCAACAAGCCCTGATGATTGGGACGTAGCAGTTGTATATGTCCATAAGAATTTTGGTGATGCTCTTGATTTTAATCAGGGTGAAGCTGATAAAATGAAAGAAATACAATCAAAGCATTTTAAAACCAAAGATGAAGATAAGATACGTGATTTGATGGCTAAGCGTTTTGATATGAGAACATTTCTAGGGGTAAAGTATTTACGTGAAGTCGTTCTAAAACCGATTAACTAACTATAAACACAAAATAATATCTAATCATTATTAATTAAAAGGAGTCTAAAATGTTAAGAGAAACGAAATCCCGCAATACGGGGAAAATGTTCAAAATGTTGTTGCTTCCAATATTCATTCTTGTTCTTGCTGCATCTGCGTTTGCCCAGGAACATTATACTGAAGGTAACGCTCGTGTTGTAAGTTTTTATAGAACTAATCCAGGTCAGTTTGATAACTATATGAAATATCTTCGTGCGAATTTCCTGCCGCAACAGGAAGAGGTAAAAAAGCAAGGACTTGTTCTTGACTACTATGTACTTCTGAATCAGCCATCAAACCCGGATGACTGGGATGTAGCTATTGGATTTATTTACAAGAGTTTTGGCGATGCTCTTGATTATAATCAGAATGATGAAGACAAGATGAAAGAAATACAGGCAAAGCACTTTAAAACTCAGGATGAAGATAAGATGCAGGAGATGACAGCTAAGCGTTTTGATATGAGAACATTTCTGGGGGTAAAGTATATACGTGAAATCACTCTAAAACCGATGAATTAAAAATCAAGTAAATAAATATTTCTTTAATAAATAGAAAGGAGTTAGTGCTATGAAACATTTCAAATTAGTTGTAGTATTTTTTCTGTTTGCTGTATTAGCAGGCAGCACCTTTGCGGGAGACAGGGAAGATGTTGAGGCTGTTATTAATAAAGCTGGGGACGCATTTAACTCCAAAGATTATCAAACTTACTTTACCTATTTAGCAGATGACATTGAAGTATTTACAGGAGTTTCAACTCCATTGCTGCACATAGGTAAACCTCATTGGATGGAATTTGTTAACAGTTTTGGCTCCTTGCCGTTGGTTACTTACAAACAGCAGCAAAATTCAATCAGGATATTTAATGAAAATACTGCCGTTGTTAACGGTTACTTCGTTTTCACAGTTGTTGGTAAAGATGGAGCTATAACAACTCAAAGCGGCAGGAATAGTACAACGTTAATTAAACAGAATGGCAAATGGTTGATTGTTAACTATCATTTTTCACCAATGTTTTAAAATAATAAAAGCCGGTTTACCGGAAGGAGAATTAAAATGAAATCATTAATAAGAAAAGTTCTTTTCTTAAATATTTCTATTCTAATAGCAACATTTGTTTTTATAGCAGGATGCCAGCAGCAAAAACCAGATCCATCTCAGGAACTTAAAACACTCGTTGATAAGTATATTGAAGTCTGGAATAACGGAAACCTAAGCGAATTAGACGCGATTATGGATTCAAACTATGTCCACCATTCAAACCAATCGCCCGATGTAGATATCGACGATCTAAAGAAAGTAATTTCAGGTTTTAGAACAGCCTATCCGGATGTGAAATTAGTTTGGGAGGACGAGATCTATTCAGAGAATAAATCTGCAGGTCGTTGGATTTTTACAGGAACAAATACTGGTCCTGGTGAAATGCCTCCTACGGGAAAGTCTGTTAGGATATGGGGAGAAAGTATTCTTCACTATGCCAACGGAAAAATCACTGAAGAGTGGACTGTCTATGATAATCAATCTCTAATGGAACAACTTGGTTATACTATGATGCCGCCATCAGGTACTAATCAGTAGTAAAGATAATATGAGATACATAATTAAAACGATACTTATGGCGAGCATGATATTAGCAGGCTGCTCACAGCAAACGGAAAAAGACTCGCAAATAAGTAATGAAGCTTATAAAAAAACAATGAGTCGGTTAGTCGAAGACGTTTGGAATAATCAGAATCTGGATATTCTACCAGAGGTTTTTACTGAAAATGCCGAAATGCACCTTGGCGGACTTGATTATAACCTGAAAGGGATTTCAGATATTCGTCAAAAATATATACACCCAACTTTGATTGCTTTCCCGGATATCCGGCATGGGTATGACAAACTTCTTATTGACGGTGACATGATTGCTATGATGTTTTATGGTGAGGGGACACATAAAGGAGAGTATGACGGAATTCCGGCAATAAATAAAGTATTGCATTACCGGGGAATGGCATTTTTCAGAATGGAAGGCAACCGGATAGCGGAGGTTTGGACTCATTCTAACTGGACAACAAAATTTGCTGAGTTAACAAAATAGTATAAAACAGACATAGGAAATAAATGTCAATCAATAAATCAATTCATTAATTATCTAAAAGGAGTTAGTGTGATGAAAAAGTCAGGAGTCAGATCAAAGTTATTCCATACACAAACGAAGGGTTTTATGCTTAGATCATTCTTCATTACAGCATCACTTACGGTCATATTGTTTAGCCAATGCTTCGCATCAGTTCCTATGGCTTCAGAGCCGCAGCAGGATATATTGAATATAGGCTTTGTTCTGTATACCAAAGGTGATACACCTGGAACTCTATACGCGAGATGGACATACGCGAACGTCTATAGCGGACCAGGATTAGCAACCGGAGGACCTAGGGAAGGCTTTGCCGGGCACTACCACGTTCGCTACTTCTACGAGAATGGAGAGTTTTCGGATGAGTATGACCTCGTCATTGAGAAGACCGGAGACTTCTACAACGTATCCTGGATCTCCAATGGCAAGGTCGTTGCCAGCGGAGTTGGTATGGAGGTCGAGAATGGTTTAGCTGTCGGCTGGCGTAGAATCGCTGACTGACTTTCAAATTATGAATTTATGAAGAAAGAGATGATAAAAATAACTTAAAAAAAGAAAGGAACTATTTAATCGTCAGGAAGCAGGAAAATGGTCGTTGGAAAATCTACCGTGATATTGGATTGTAAAACAAGTTAGTATAAATGAAAGCTTAATTGATATTTCTCTAAATATTTTTTCAATAATCTAAAAGGAGTTAGTACTATGAAACAATTAATTAACACAATTCTAAAAACAGGTTCTCTGTTTTTAATAATTGCCGTCATTTTTACAACCGGATGCCAGCAGCAAAAAGATTATTCTAAAGAATTAAAACCTCTTATAGATAAATATAGCCAGGCATGGCAAACTGGAAACACAGATGGACTGGAAGCAATTTTTGATCCAAAATTTGTGAGGCATTCAGATGCTTCTACTTCGGCTGAGGGTATAGATAATCTTAAGAAAGTAATTATCGCATTCAAAACTGCTTATCCGGATCTTAAATTAGTTTTTACTGAAGAGTTTTACGCTGAAAACCAATATGCAGGACATTGGTCATTTACAGGAACAAATACCGGTCCCGGTGAAATTCCCCCAACAGGAAAGTCAGTTTCGCAGTGGGGAGTTAATATAATTCATTTTAAAGACGGAAAGATTGTTGAAGAGTGGGATGGATTTGATAACGTACCATTGCTGGAACAACTTGGATATACAATAACACCGCCATCAGAAAAAATGAATTAAATAATTTTAATTAACAATATAAACGGAGAAGTTATGCTTAACAGAAAAAATCTTTTTAAGGGAGTTACTTTTCTTTTCCTGGCAATATTTCTTTTTGCCGGTACAGTAAACGCACAAAGCGGTTCAATTAAATATGTTTATACAATTGATTACCCGATGGGAGGAAAAGCGGCTTATTTAGATTGGGTTAAATCAATTATAAGCACTCTGCAAAAACCAGATGAATTAATCTCACTTGCTTCGTATGATAATTATTTCAATGAAACCCCTGAACGGGTTGTTGAATTTGAATTTGCAAACAATCTTGATGCAGCAAAGTATTTTGATAATCCTGAAATTAGAAATGTTGTTGGACAAGTTGTAGATCACGGAATTACCAGAGGGGTTTTTATTTTAAACAAACGGGGCGATTACAATCCTGGAGAGAAAGGGAGAAGTAATATTAAACATGTTTTCACTCTTGATTATGGTGTTGGAAACAAATCTGCATACATGGAAATGGTTAAGACTGTAGTCAAAACTCTTCAAACACCAAAAGAAGTAAAACGAATTACTTCGTATGATAATTACCTGAATAGCTCACCGAACCGGGTCATCGAATTTGAGTTTGATTCCATGGAAGATTGCATCAAATATTTTGAGATGCCTGAGATTAAAAGCATAGTTGATAATAGTGTTAGTATGTCTGTAAATCATAGAGTGTCGGCTTTAAAGCTTTTAAAAGAATACAATAAAAACTGATTTTCACCAATTATCATTAATTCAAAAATCTAAAAGGAGATGTGTTATGAAACTGTTACTATCAATATTCATTGCGTTATTTGCAGTGATAATTTTATCAGGATACAGCTTTGCACAGGATGCTGTAAAAGTTGATCCTAAGCATTACAAAGTCGAGTTTGAAAATGATCAGGTTCGCGTTTTAAGAATTACCTACGCGTCAGGAGAACAAGGTGTAATGCATTCACATCCTGAAGGTGTGGTAATTTTTCTGAGCGATGCCATTGGAAAATTAACGCATCCTGATGGTAAAACCGATACGCTTGATGTTAAAAAAGGATTTGTTACCTGGGCTCCGGCAACAACTCATCAGGGTGAAAATATCGGTGCTAAACCTTTTGAGGTAATCCAGGTTGAAATGAAAGATAAGTGATATCAAAGAGAGAATTTTAAAAAAAAACAAAAAATATAAAGGAGTTAGTGTTATGAAACAGTTACTTTCAATATTCACAGCGCTATTTGTTGTGATGCTTTTATCGGGAATCAGCTTTGCACAGGATGCTGTAAAGGTAGATCCTAAACATTACAAAGTTGAATTTGAAAATGACCAGGTTCGTGTGTTACGAATTACTTATGGGCCCGGAGAAAAATCCGTTATGCATGAGCATCCAGACGCTTTTGCGATATTCATGACTGATGTGGATGGCAAATTCACTTTCCCTGATGGAACAACTCAGGAAAACAAACCAACAGCAGGTATGACTTTATGGACACCTGCCGGAAAACACTTGCCAGAAAATATCGGAGATAAACCCTTTGAACTCATCTTGGTTGAGATGAAAAATAAATCAAAGGAATGAGTCTTTTAATTAATGATAGAGTTCTTAAAAAAATCTTAAACATAATATAAAGGAGTAAGTTCTATGAAACTGTTCAAACAAATCTTTGCAACAATTCTTGTTGCATTTCTTTTTCTTGGCGGAAACGCCTTAGCTCAGGAAAGCGAGCAGCCATTGCTTGTAGTAAGTTTCCAGAAAGTTAAAATGGGAGAAGTTCAGAATGCAACTAAAACCATTAATGAAAAATTTGCCCCGATACTTAATGGTCTGGTGGATGAAGGAATGCTGGAGGGCTGGGGTTTATTCAATCATACCTGGGGTGATGAGTGGAATATGAATGTGTGGTACGTAGTAAAAGATATGGCTGCGTTTGATAAATTCTGGGAAGAGTATATGAATCGTATAAGTGAACAGCAGCCGACGGCATGGACAGAACTGAGGGGATATATTATGGAACATAAGGATAACATTTACACAATTATGAACCAGTATCCTCTGCCTCCGCAATAATACATAATTGAAGATATAGATGTCATCTTTTTAAAAGATGACATCTTTAATTTTTTAAAATTTAAAGGAAATTCAAATGAAAAAAATTGTTGCTCAATTTAATGTTGTTGGATTTACTGCAGAACAATACAGCCAAGTAATTAAAGACCTTGAAACTGCAGGAAAAGAAAAGTCATCAGGTCGCATTAATCATGTAGCGGCTCAACAAACTAATGGTTTGTTAATAATAGATGTGTGGGAGTCAGAAGAAGCATTAAATAAATTTTCTGAAACGCTTATACCCATTCTTGTAAAGACCGGTGTTACGCCAGCGCAACCTACTTTGCTACCACTACTCAATATTATTGCATAAGCATTTGATAGGTCTTATATCAAGCGGATGGACTGTGCTGTTTGGCTATTCGTTCGCTTGATTTACTTTTAATTGGGTGGTCAGTATCCTGTTCCACCAAAAAGATAAAAGTGTGTTTAACAAAGATGTCATCTTTTCCGCCACAGGCGGACAAGTAAAAAGATGACTTCTTTGATGTTGGCAAAAACAGTATTTCTTAACAAAGTAAGAAAAATGGAAACATTAAATACAAACAAAGGAGGTAAAATATGATACTCGCAACAACGAAGGTCGAGGATTTCGACCGCTTCTTGAAAATCTTCTCAACCAAGGGCGCTGAGAAGAGAAAGCAACACGGGTCCAAGGGTTCTACCGTTTTTCGCGATCCTATTGAGGACGATCGTGTCTGGGTGATCTTCGACTGGGATGAGAAGGGCTGGCAGAGTTTTGTCTCCGACCCCGAGGTCCCACCGATCTTGAAGGAAGCCGGACACATTGGTAAGCCCCAGGCGGCGAAGCTCGGCGGTAAGTACAACGCTTAGCAGTTATAACAACCGTCGCAGCGGACGGTTTTTCACACCGTTGCTGAATCGGAGCGTTAGGTG
>Ga0154732_1018_pt1 | contig 19645 bp, 20 predicted proteins | sample Rifle2008BG16ft_FD_105740 | JGI IMG/M metagenome (GOLD analysis project Ga0154732, IMG submission 105740) | Ignavibacteria bacterium RBG_16_34_14 | reverse complement strand
TTCTTTTTGTAGGTGCATTAATTTTTTATATCAAAGCAGAACCATCAAAAGAAGCAGCTATAATTGAAAACCAGCCGAATATAAGTGATAATATTACTTATCCTGCTGTCCGTTTCGATCATTCTTATTCTATTGCTTATTCAAAAGAAGGAAAAGTAATTATCCCTCTTGACATAGTTAAAGAAAAGAAATTCGTTAAGTTCGATTACATTAGTTCAAATACGACAATTCCCCTGCTGGCTTATCTAACTGAAGATGGTAAAGTTGTAACCGCAATTAGTATTTGTGAGCCGTGCGATTCAAAATCTTTTCACATTAAAGGAAGCAATTTAATCTGCAACTCCTGCGGGACAACCTGGAATTTAAACAACCTTGACGCAATCAGCGGTTCTTGTGGTAAATATCCTCCCGATCCAATTCCAAGCAAAGTTGTTGGGAATGAAATCCAGATTGACGAATATTTAGTAACAGGCTGGACTAGAAGAGTATAGGAGAAATGAAAATAAAATTTATTAAATATATTAAAGGAGTTTAAAATGAAACAGCTATCATATATAATAGTTTTGCTGTTTGTTTTAACAGCAAACAATAGTTTTGCCCAACATCACGGTGGCAGTATGGGTAATAATGGTAATGGAAAAGATCCCGCAATTGCAGCGCTTCTTTCGATACAGCCTCTTCCTTTTGCTATAGGAAATTTCTACACAGGAAATTGGGAGCGTGGAATTCTATACACTACTGCAGAACTTGCACTTTTTATACCTGCTGCAATTTTACTTGGGCGTAATTATTGGGGTTTTGGGATGCACAATTATTCATCTTATAATTATTCAGGAAATCGCACTTCATGGACAAATCAAGAACGAACACAGTTCTATTATTTAATTGCAGGATACATAATTGTAAAGATTATTAGTGCATTTGATGCGGGACTTTCAGCGGAAATATATAAACAGAATCTATCTGTGGAATATGACGCTCAAACTAACTCAACAATGCTTACGCTGAATATTCCGGTTAGATAATCAACGGCTTTGAACAATTAGAATGAACAAGGATAGAATACTAAATGAAACTGTATAACATATCACTGCAAAGTTTAAGAAGAAAAAAAGCTAAAACATTTTTCCTTGTAGTAGGGCTAATCCTGTCTGTTGCTTCAGTAGTTACACTGCTAACTGTTAGCAAAAACGTTAATGCGAGTATTGCTGCAAACCTCGATGAGTTTGGTGCTAACATTATAATTACTCCCAAAACGGAAGACATTTCAATCAATTATGCAGGTATATCAATCAACAGTGTTTTTTATAATAATAATAATGAGCTGCTAACAAATGATGTTGAAAAAATCAGAACAATTAAGAACAAAGATAATATCAGCATTGTAGCTCCAAAGCTTCTTTCTGTTGAGATAATTAATAATAAGAATGTTCTTATCACAGGGATACGATTTAATGATGAAATGAGATTGAAGAAATGGTGGAATGTAAACGGAAAAATCCCTTCTAAAGTTAATGAGGTTTTAATCGGTTCTGAGGTAAAAAAGAAATTGGGAATAAAACTAAATAGGCAACTGAAAATCAGAGATATGGATTTTATTGTATCCGGCATTCTTGATGCAACAGGGTCCTCGGATGATGGAATGATTTTTATGGATATCAATGAATCTCAAATACTCCTTGATAAAAGAGACAAAGTGAGTTTAATAGAAGTTTCTGCTTTATGCTACGATTGCCCTATTGAAGAGATAGTCCGGCAAACTTCATCTGTATTACCGGGAGCGAATGTTACTCCAATAAAACAGACAATCGAATCAAAAATGACAGCAATGCATCGCTTCGAACATTTTTCATTCGGAATATCTTTAGTAATACTAATCATCAGCATGCTTATAGTTTTTATAAATGTTAATGCATCAGTTGCAGAAAGAACAAAAGAGATAGGAATTTTTCTTGCTGTAGGATTTAGAAGAGCACATGTAATGCAGATCATTCTTTTGGAAGTTATAACAGCCAGCTTATTAGCCGGATTAATTGGTTATTTAATTGGCTTTTTGGCCTCAAGGTTTATCATCCCCGTACTAACAATGGATGAAAGCGTAAGGATAGTTTATGATTACAGCCTGATGATTTTTTCAGTAGGATTTTCTCTTGCAGTTGGATTTATTGCAAGTATTTATCCTGCAGTAAGAGCAACAAGGCTTGATCCAACAACAGCATTCAGATCATTATAAAAGTTGAGGTATAAAAAATGAGTTTAATAGAAATAAATAATCTTATAAAAAAATATAACACTGGAAATGAAACTGTTCTTGCAGTAAATGATCTTTCTTTCTCAATTGAGCAAAATGAGTTTGTTACTTTGCTTGGACAATCAGGTTCAGGCAAAAGCACTTTACTTACCATGCTCGGTGGTTTGGCAAAACCAACATCCGGGAAAATTGTAGTTGATAATATTGATGTTTATGAATTACCTTCTAAAACCATCGCTGATTATAGACGCGAATATATAGGATTTGTTTTCCAATCATTTCAATTAATCCCCTACTTAACAGTTGAAGAAAATATATCTCTTCCACTTTCCATCTCAGATCTAACAAACCAGGAACAAAAGCAATTGGTAAAGTTGATTCTTGAAAAAGTTCATTTAGAAAAAAAGGCAAAAAGATTGATCAATGAATTAAGCGGCGGTGAGCAGCAAAGAGTAGCTATTGCACGTGCATTAATTAATGATCCGATAATAATTCTTGCAGATGAGCCAACCGGAAACCTTGACTGCAAAACCAGTGAAGACATTATGAAGATATTTTGCGAGTTAAATAATGACGGAAAAACAATTGTTATGGTAACTCATAATACAGCATTTAAAAAATATTCACATAGAAGTATTGAGCTTTCAGATGGGAGGTTGATAAACTAATGAATGAAAAGACAACTAAAAAGCAATTAGTTCGCGATCCTGTTTGCGGAATGTGGATTGAACCTAAGGATGCTGCCGATGAGACATTATACAAAGATAAAATATTCTATTTCTGCGCACCGGGATGCAAAAAAGAATTTCAAAAGAATCCAGAACAATATTTTTCCAATAAGCTAAATGAGGAGACAGATAATGGACACTCCAACCAAAACTAATTTGAAAAGGGTTGCAGCTTATGTAAATACAACACGCATCCACTGGCTGGTGGAAGAGCTTCAAAAAAGAAATATCAACGAAATACTAGCTACAGAATTTTTCAGACCAAACTCTCAAATATCAAAGCTAGAATTTTTTTGCGAAGAAAACCAAATAAACGATCTACGCCAGTTGATACATAGTATTGGTACCTGTGGTAAATCGGCAGACCATTTATTCATAGTAAAAGAAGTTGATCCCGATAAGTCGGGAAAAAGTATATTCCCATTTGTTTAACATTAAAAAGGAGACTTATTATGAAAACCTTATCTGTAATTTTAATTGTTTTTGTTTCATTTCTAACACAAAATGTTGCCATTGCCCAACATGATCATGAAATACATCAAGGGCAGCAACAAGGTCATATGAATATGCACATGAGCCAGATGCAGAACATGATGAACAGAATGAATGACATCTCTACCCGGATGAATGATATGATGCAGCAACATCAGAATATGGAGATGCAGCAGCATAGTATGCATAGTGATATGATGCCCATGATGAACTCGATGAATCAAATGTCTGAGCAAATGAAAAATATGACTCAGCATATGAAAAATATGATGGGAAACAAAGAGCTAATGAATAATAAAGAATTTCAGAACAGAATGAATGACATGATGGACAACATGGAGGATATGATGGGTAATTTTGAAGATATGATGAATAATGTGGAAGAGACTCAGAAACTAATGGAAGAGAAATGATGAAAGTTCCATTTAATTCTTTCATGATTTTTCTTGTTCTGATAAAGAGCACGGAAATTAGCTGTCAATCAAATATCTATTCCGGCAAGACAGGATGGACTTTATCAACATCATTCCAGGTTACCGGCGGTGGTTATATTTATAACGAATACAACATGCTTTATCTCCTTTACGGAGGTATTCGCTATCAGAACAACGATCTTACATTATACGGATACATTCCGGTTGTGGCTCAAAATAATCCCGGGTTTACACAATCCGGGATGATGATAATTCCTACCGGCAGAGAAAATGAAGGTGGAGGTGGTATGATGAATGGAGGTAATATGCATGGAGAGAATAATTCTATGAATCAAACCTCCATGATGGATATGCAAGTGACTTTAGGTGATTTTTATTTATACGGTTCATACCAGCTATTAAATGAAATTGATCATTCGATGGACCTGTTTGTTAATCCGAATATAAAATTTCCAACTGCTTCTGCAGGTTCAACAATCGGAACAGGAAAATTTGATTACGGACTTTCTATGAATGTTCGCAGATCAATTGAGTCGTTTGTAATTCTGGCTGAAGCCGGCTTTATTAAAATTGGAGATCCAAGCGGTGTTGATTACAAAGACCCGTTTACTTATGGAATTGGTTTGGGAAAATTTATATCAGATAACGGAAGTTCTATTTTGTTTTATTTCTATTCTTATACAAAGATAATAGATAACTATGAACCTCCTCGCCAGGTTTCTCTCGGTTTGAATCTCAAACTCAATTCAACAACTGCACTTTCATTTACAGGTTTCAAAGGGCTCAGCAGCTACAGCCCGGATTTTAGTATAAGTACCGGAATTAATTTCGATTTGTAAAATTTAATGGGGGAAGTAAATTTTTTTCATTAAAAAATAAGCAGGAGTTGTTATGCAATTAGTACCCGATTGGGCACCAAACATTCATCCAATGATTGTTCACTTTCCCCTCGTTCTTTTAATCCTGGCGGTATTATTGGATGTTACTGGTTTATTCTTAAAAAAAGATAATTGGTTAACAAAAGCTGGGCTGTTGTTATATCTGCTGGGTACAATAGCAGCGGTACTTGCTTTCTTAACCGGAAGAGCTGCCTCTGATAATCTGGCTATTCCGGCAAATACCATTCCTGCAGTTAATGATCACACCGACTGGGCTGAAATTACTTTATGGTTCTTTATAATTTATACAATTGTTCGTTTAGCTATTGGTATTATATTAAAATCATTAACGAAAATAATTGTTATCCCAATGGTTCTTATCGGGTTTCTTGGCATTTATTTTCTATATCAAACTGGTGACCGTGGAGCAAAATTAGTTTTTGGTTATGGGCTTGGAACCGGTAATATTATTAATCTACAAGAAGGTGAAACGAAAGAGATAATTGATGATGAACAAATTTCAGACTCGACTTTTATAGTAAATAAAAATGGTTCTTGGAAATTAGTTGCTTTATCAGGGATAAATAAAATCTTATCAGATAAGTTCACCTGGATTGAAGGTTCACCGGACAATCTTGGAATGATGTACGATGAGGATGAATCTGTTTTAATGTTTCACCAAACAAAAGAAGTCCCGACTTTATCGGGATTTGTCTATGATAATAAAATTAAAAGTGTTCAGGTTACTGCAAAAATAAACATTGATGATTTTAATGGTGAATTGGAATTAGTGCATCATTTTATAGATAAAAATAACTATGACTTTCTCGGTTTAATAAATGAAAAAATTTCTCTTTCAAGAAAAACTAACGGCGAAGTAAAAATCTTTGAAGAAGACAAATTCCAAAACAAAGGATTTATTGAAATAAAAGTTGAAAGCGATGGAACTCACTTCAGAGGTTATGTAAATAATAAAATGATCGTACATGGACATGACAGTGAACCTAAACCTGGAAGTGTGGGAATGAAGTTCTCCGGTTCGGGCAGCATAAGTATTAAAATGATCAATGTTGAATCTTTAAAAAAATAATTTGTATTGAGACAGGGAATGACTTATGGAGATGATAGCTGGAATAGCTTTTATAAGGCTAATAATTTTCTTCGCTTTTAGAAAATTTAAAAATGCCGGCAAAGGTAAAGATTGCTGTAAGTAAAAGAACTATTTAAAAATATTTACTTTTTTTATTAGTGGGATATTATGAGAAGTAACAAATTGCTTGAAAGAATTAACTACTTTTTCATCCCTTTGTGCGATTGTCTTCTCTTATATCTCTCCGTAGTTTGATTAATATATATAATGTCCAATTTCAAATGGAGAACAATCTAATGAATACAAAAAGCAATACACCTCTCGTTATTGCGTTTGTCGTGGTCATCGTGCTTTTCCTTCTATTCGGTGGCGTGGCAATGACGGGTGGAATGATGAATGGCGGGATGCATAATGGCTTGAATGAAAACGGATGGATGAGTGATCGCAGTTGGATGTGGTTTCCAGCTCTGATTACACTCGGTCTCGGTATCGTGCTCGGATGGATCATCTTCAAGAAGAAGCAGTGACCGAGCTGTAAGGCGTTTACAACTGAAACAACTACAATTATTTTGTTCATTCATGTGTATTAAAAATACAGAAAGGAGATGGCAGAAAATGTAAGGAGAAAATGTTTAATGACAATAAGAAATCTTGAACCGGTTAAAAACAAATCTTTAAATAACAATTTTTTACACACTTTAATAAAAAGGTGATAAAATGCTTAATAAAAATTTGATTGCAGTATTTATTCTTGGACTACTTTTCACATTTGTCTCTTCTATAAATGCACAGGAAAAACCGACTGAAAAGAAAGAAAGTAAGATGATGATGCAGGATGAAGATATGAAATGTATGGACAAAATTGCCTCAGATAGTACTATGAGAATGGAGATGATGAATATGATGATGAATAAGTGCAAGAATGATAAAGAAGGCATGATGCAAATGTGCAAAACAATGATGGATAACCCTGAAATGCACAAGACCATGATGAAGATGATGCAAGATAAAGGAACGATGGAAGGTAACATGATGAAACATAATATGAAGGGCGACTCAACCAAAACTATAGAGCAATCCGATCCTGATCCGCATCACCACAAATAGTTACGTGGTTTCTTACACCGAGTTCCACTGAGAAGTTTAGAGGAGTGGCTGCACATGGTTAGAAAATAAAAATATGTTATCCCTCTCGCTTCAGAAGTTAGAGGAATATGTTTACCTAAAAATTTTATAAAAGATTTGCAATTAAATGTAACGCATCAGGGATCTACACAAGTTATTTTAGCAGCAGAAAAATTAAGTAACTAAAAGAAGAGTGTTTTATGGACAGCAAACATCATATTCATAGCCCCAACACTATGAAGCAGCATAAACATTCAGAACCCGATCATTCAAAACATAATGATCAAAGTTCTCATAAAACGATGAATCAAAAAAAGAATGATCACGTCGGACATAACCATTCTGAGCACCTTGGTCACACGGTAGAAGATTTTAAAAGAAGATTCTGGATTTCCCTAATTGTTACAATTCCAATCCTTCTTCTCTCACCTATGATCCAGCATTTGCTCGGACTTAAAGAAACTTTACGTTTCAATGGTGATATCTATTCTTTGTTTGCGCTTTCATCTTTCGTCTTTTTCTATGGCGGCTATCCTTTCTTAAAGGGTCTGTTTGATGAATTGAAAAAGAAGCAGCCCGGTATGATGACATTAATCGCACTTGCAATATCAGTTGCTTATTTCTACAGCACTGCTGTGGTGTTTGGTGTTGAAGGTGAAGTTTTCTTCTGGGAATTGGCAACGCTTATTGACATTATGATTCTCGGTCATTGGATAGAAATGAAATCAATCATGGGTGCTTCAAAAGCTCTTGAAGAACTCGCAAAGCTCATGCCTGATGAAGCTCATCAAATTGACGATAACGGAAATGTTGCTGATATTCCTGTTTCTCAGCTTAAGCATAAAGATAAATTATTAATCAAACCTGGCGAAAAAATTCCTGCCGATGGAAAAATCTTTGAGGGTAAAACTTCTATTAATGAATCTATGTTAACTGGTGAATCAAAACCCGTTTCTAAAAAAGAAGGTGATGAAGTAATAGGGGGATCAATAAATGGCGAAGGATCAATAAAAATTGAAGTTGAAAAAACCGGCGATGAAACTTTTCTTTCCCAGATTGTAAAGTTAGTTCAGGAAGCACAAGAGAGTAAATCGAAAACTCAGAACCTTGCTAACAGAGCCGCATTCTGGTTAACAATTATTGCAATTACTGCCGGTGCATTAACAATGTTTGTATGGCTTATGTTCACTGCAGAAAGTTTCAACTTTGCATTATCTAGAACTGTAACGGTAATGGTAATTGCCTGTCCGCATGCTCTTGGTCTGGCAGTTCCTCTTGTTGTTGCTGTCTCAACTGCACTTTCTGCAAAGAGCGGTTTGCTTATAAGAAACAGAACTGCTTTTGAGGAGGCAAGAAATATTCAGGCAATTATTTTTGATAAGACAGGAACATTAACCAAAGGAGAATTCGGAGTAACGGAAACATTTTCTTTTGATGATAGCTATGATGAAAAAGAAATATTAAAATATGCAGCTACAATTGAATCCGAATCAGAACATCCCATTGCACAAGAAATAGTAAGATCTTCTGAAGATAAATATGAGTTAAAAGAATTCAATTCAATTCCCGGCAAAGGAGCAGAAGGAAAAGTAAACGGCAAAGATGCTAAAGTCGTGAGTCCGGGATATCTCCAAGAAAATAAAATAGAGTTACAAGAAAAAGATAAGATTGAAAAATTATCTGCTCAGGGTAAAACAGTTGTATTTGTTCTTATTGATAATAAACTAACAGGGGCAATTGCTTTAGCTGATATAATCAGGGAAGAATCGAAAGAAGCGATAAAGCAGCTTAAAGAGTTGGGAATAAAACCGATGATGCTTACAGGGGATAACAAACAGGTTGCAAAGTGGGTTGCCGATGAACTCGGACTCGATGATTATTTTGCCGAAGTTCTCCCGGAGAAAAAAGCAGAGAAAGTAAAAGAAGTTCAGAACCGTGGAATGATTGTGGCAATGACTGGCGATGGAGTAAATGATGCACCTGCTTTAGCACAAGCTGATGTAGGAATTGCTATAGGTGCAGGAACAGATGTAGCTGTTGAAACTGCAGATATAATTCTTGTAAAGAGTAATCCGAAAGATGTGGTTTCATTGATAAAATTTGCAAAAGCAACTTACAGAAAAATGATTCAGAATTTAGTTTGGGCAACAGGATATAATGTTATAGCAATTCCTCTTGCAGCAGGAGTTTTGTATTCAGCAGGAATTGTTTTAAGCCCGGCACTAGGTGCAGTTTTAATGTCTGTAAGTACTGTTATAGTTGCAATAAATGCTAAGTTGTTGAGAGTCTGAATCAATTAAAAAAAACAAAAGAATCTACAGGTAAACCGTAGTATAAAGTTTATTCTGTTGTAAAACTTATGGTTTCTGCTGCCCGGGATGCGATTCTAAATTTGAAAAAGATCCAGAAAAATATTCTAAGAATTTAAGTGATGATGGAAAAAAATTTATTGGTAAAAAATAGTTTTTGATTATCCTAACTTTAACTTCGATGGCAAAGGTACATTTAAAGTACCTTTACCTTTTAGTAAAAAGTTTTTCTTCATAATATCCTGCTGTCACTTTTTATATTAGTTTTACACTAATAAGGTGTATTAGTTCTTCTTTTTCTATTCAAACCTAAGGGCAATAATGATTGTTGGAGTTGAAACTTCGGCGTTAGGAAACCGTAATACAGGAACATCACGTTATATTTCCTGCTTAATTGAACAGCTGGAAACATTTGATGATGATATTAAATTATTTTCTTTTCTTGATTCCGGAATTGATTTTCAGTTGAAGAGAAAGGGCTTTGAAAAATTTATTTACAGAAATTTTTATCTTAAAAAAGAGATGGCTCAACAAAAAGTGGATTACGCTTTTTTCCCGGACTACTTTATGCCTCCAAATTTTTCCAATCCTTCTGCAGTAATAATTCACGACCTCTCGTTTCTTTCTCATCCTCATTTTTATTCAAAAAGTTTTGTTTCATTCTATAAATATCAATTGAAAACAACATTAAAAAATAATCCATTAATTTTAACAATAAGTGAAAGCACACGAGCAGCAATTAACAAATATTTGAATATAAAAAAAGAAAATATCCATTTACTGCAAGCTTATTCCTGGTTCGCAAATGATAATGTTGAACGAACTGATAATAATTATCTTCTTTACCTTGGACATATCGAGCCGAGAAAAAATCTTTACTTCTTAATAAAAACTTTTCTTAAATGGAAAAAAGTAGCCAAATCTAATTTGAAGTTAATTATTGCGGGCGAATTCTGGATAAAAACCTCAGAGACAATAAAAATTCTTAATGAGTTTAAGGATAATCCTTTTGTTGAATTTACCGGATATGTTGATGAAGATAAGCTTAAGAAACTTTACAGTAATGCTTCTGGTTTTGTGCATACAAGTTTTGTTGAGGGATTTTGTTTTCCTGTTCTTGAAGCAATGCATTATAAGCTTCCGATAATCTGCTCTTTAACCACAGGAGCCGAAGAAATATCCAAACCTGATTCAATCATAGTAAACCCTTATAGTGAGAAAAGTCTGTTAAATGGTTTCGATAAACTGTTTGAGATAATAACTACAGGAAAAAAGATTAACTATGAAATAAAATATTCTCCTTCACTAATGAGAAATCAGCTTGCAGAGGTTATTGATATTCTAAAATCAAAAATCAATAATAAAATTTCAATCTCAATTCCATCGGCAGAAAATGAAGAGGAAGCTGTTGAAAAAACTCTTCTTTATTCAGGACTTTTCAATTCTGGGATAAAAAAAGAAATGCTTCATAAATCTATCTTTGATGTTGAAATGAATAAGGAAGAACTGGAAAGAGTTTTATTGAAGTTATACATTCAGAATAAAATTTATTTCAAGGATGATTCGGTTTTCCTGAATCATATTCTGCAATTCAACAATAAACCAAAGTTGAAAGCCAACCAGTTAAAGAACAAGAAAGCTTTAAGGCGTTTAGATTTTATTCCATTCATTTATTCTGCTTCCTTAAGCGGGGGCACATCACATTATGGATATGAAGATCACGATGATATAGATCTTTTTATAATTACAAAACCAAATTCACTCTATATTGTTTATGCACTAATTCATGTTTTATCACTTTTATTCCGAATAAGAAAAGAATTGTGTGCAAACTATTTAATTGATGAGCAGGAAATGGAAATAAAATATCCTCGTGATTTTTATACAGCCCATCAGATAATTTCTTTAAAGCCATTTAAGAATAAAAAACTGCTTAATGTTTTTTTTAATCAGAACAAATGGATTACAAACCACTTCCCAAATTTTTCATTGGATGAAAGTAAAATAGATAAACCGGTAAAGAATATTTTTCTTAACCCATTAAACAAAATTCTTAAGTTTATATACAGACTTGCCTACAAAAAGCAGTTAAAAGAGAATCAAGACAAAACTTCAATAATACTGGATGAGCTTTCAATTAAACTTCATACAAATGATAACCGATTGAGAATTACTAAAGAATTTTTTGATGCCTGGAGAGATTACAAATCGGGAGCTATTTCCCTTCAAGAAGCAGAACATCTTAAAGAAAGAATCGCAGTTCAATGAGAATATTAATAGGACAATCATATTTCAGAGTTTTGGATCCAAAAGAACTCGCTAGAAGAATGCCCTATCCCCCATTAGGAACTTTATATGCAGCAGCAATCCTCAAGAGGTTTAAGCACGAAGTAATTTTTTATGACTCAATGATGAGCCGAAATCCCGATGAGTTTATTGAAAAGATTGAGACTATAAAACCGGATCTTATATTGTTATATGATGATGAGTTTAATTACCTGACAAAAATGTGTCTCTCAAAGATGAGAGATAAAGCTGTTCAGTTTATTAAGAAAGGGAAAAGTAAAAATATACCTGTTGTAGTTTACAGCTCAGATGCTACAGACTTTCCCCAATCCTATTTATCGGCAGGATGTGATGCAATTATCTATGGTGAAGGTGAGGAAACGTTAAAGGAAGTTATTACTTCATTCAGCAATGATTCTTTTAGAACCGATAAGTTTAATATAAACGGATTGAAATTTTTACAAAATGGTTCTATCCATATCACCTATAAAAGAAAATTACTTGAAGATTTGAACAACCTGCCCAATCCTGATTATTCATTTATAAATATGAATGAGTATCGGGATGAGTGGATAAATAATCATGGATATTTTTCAACTAATATCTCTACAACAAGAGGATGTCCTTACAGATGCAACTGGTGTGCAAAACCTCTTTACGGACAAACCTATAATTCAATATCGCCTGAAAGAGTTGCGCATCAAATTAAAAATTTAATAGAAAATTACTCTGTTCATCATTTATGGATTACAGACGATATCTTTGGATTGAAACTCGGCTGGATTAAAGAATTTGCAGTTGAATTAAAAAAACAGAACATAAAAGTTGAATATAAATGTCTCACCCGTCCTGATCTTCTTTTACGAGGAGACACAATAAATGATTTGAAAGAATCGGGATGCAAAGATATCTGGATCGGTGCTGAATCGGGAAGCCAGAAAATTCTTGATGCAATGGATAAAGGAACAACTGTTGAACAGATTTATGAAGCATCAAGGAGAGTGAAAGAAACCGGAATGGATATTTCATTCTTTATTCAGTTCGGTTACACAGGAGAAAACAGAGAAGATATTAAGCTTACAAGAAAGATGATAAGGGATTGCCTGCCTTCTGATATTGGAATTTCTGTTTCCTACCCATTGCCTGGGACTTTATTCTATGAAAAAGTTAAAAATGAATTGCAGGGCAAAACCAACTGGGAAGATTCCGATGATCTTGATCCAATGCTTAGAAGTGTTTATGAAAGAAGTTTTTATAAAATGCTTCATCGTTTTGTGCATGCCGAATACAGGATTTATAAAATTACAAGAAGCAGGAACTGGAAGAAACTTCACTACTTCTTTTTCTATCTTGTTAAAATGATTTTCTTAAGATTAAAAATGAGCAAGTTCCTTAAAGATGAAAAACTAAGCATTAGCAATTCAATTTGAATAATATGAATCTTACAGACATAGAAAAAATAAATATCGGCTTTGGAAACGTGGCTGATGAATATGATTCAATGCAGGGTATAAATATTCCTGTAAAGATAATGCGTGAGAAATTTTATAAAACTGTTGATTCTTATATTAAACCGCCTGCGTATATTCTTGAACTTAACTGTGGAACCGGGATAGATGCTTTTTATTTTGCTAATGCAGGATATAATGTAGTGGCAACAGATATTTCCGATAAAATGCTTATGAATGCAAGAAGTAAAGGCACACTAAAAAATCTTTCATTTGAAAAATTAAATCTGGCTGAGCTGAAAAAAGCAACGGGTAAATATGATCTGGTAATCTCGAATCTAGGCGGAGTAAATTGCCTGGATGATCTTTCAAAATTGAGCAGAGATGTTTCTGAGTTATTAAATCCGAAAGGATATTTTATTGTTTCTGTTATGCCTCAGTTTTGCTTGTGGGAGTTTGCATTAATATTCAAAGGCGAGTTTAAGAGAGCTTTAAGAAGATTAAAAAGAGATGGAGTTATTGCCAATGTAGGAGGAGAACAAATTTTTGTAAGGTATTATTCTCCCAAGAAATTTTATAGTTATTTTAAGAACAATTTTCATCTGAATAAGACAACAGGATTACGGATATTTGCACCACCACAACCCGCTTCTCATTGGTATCAGAAACATCCTTCAATTACAAAGTTCCTGGATATTATTGATAATAAGATTGAATCTTTTTACTTCTCATCACTTATCGGTGATTACTACATAGCCGTTTTACAAAAAGTGTAATAAGTTATGAAAAAGATTCTTATACCTTTTTTAATTATTACCTTGTTGCTTCTTTTTATTTTTCTCTTCAAATCGGAAATTTATAAAATATCAACTAAGACAGAGTTAACAGATGAGCAAAAGAATGAATTGTACAATCTTGCGGTGCTTGCTAAAACTAATGGAGACCTGCCAATCTCTTCTCTTCTTTTGAACAATAATGAAATTATAGGTGAAGGATATAATACGGTTGTAAGAGATTCAGATATTTGCGGACATGCAGAGATTAATGCATTAAAAAATGCAATAAGCAAAACTGGTTTAATTGCATTTACGAAACTGGAAAGAAGCAGGATAAAAATTATCTCCACACTTGAACCTTGTGAAATGTGCAAAGGAGTTCTGCTGCAATATAATATCAGGAATGTTCAATTCTTAAAAGAGAAATCTCTTTCTGTTAACTTAAGCAGCAGCTATAATGAACTCCGTTACCAGTTAAATAAAAAACAGATCTCATCTCCAGATCTGCTCAATTCTTTATCCAAACTTCATCCAGATTATTAGGAAGTCAAGAATGTCATACTAACCTATCTCAGGATTTTTTTATATTCGAAGCAGATGCTTCCCAAAGAATTCCCTCAGAGAAACAAGTTCATCATAACTATTTAATTTTTAATCAATTAAAACCAGGGTTTCAATTAAGTTTTTTAATTTTTATTTTTTCCAATACAATTACAGTTAATTACTTAAGATGCTGACAGAAATAAAAGAACTATCCGATCATATGTTCTGGGCTGATGGTATTGTTTGGAATGCAGTAATGGTGCTGCCGGAAAAAGAAAATCATAAAAAATTAAAAGTGCTTCTTCATCATATTCATGCCGTACAGCATGCATACCTAAATATATGGTTTAACCAGCCAATTAAATACAGAGCAATGACTGAGTTTCACAATTTAAATGAAATTGCTGAATGGGGATTGGATTTTCATAAGAAATACGAAATCTTTATAAATAAATTAAATGAAGAAAAACTCAAAGAGATAATTAAAATCCCATGGTCAAAACATCTGGATGCAAAATTGGGAAAACCAGCAGGGCCATCTTCATTAACCCAGCAGATTTTACAGGTTGTACTGCATTCAACATACCATAGAGCACAAGTAAATAAAACCATTCGTGAAATAGGAGTTGAGCCGCCCCTTACAGATTTCATATTTTGGATCTGGACAGGAAAACCAGAAGGGAAATGGAAATAAAAAAAGATTGGACAGCTTTCATTAGATTTTACTCTCTTTACTTACTATCCAATCCCAATTCCAAAACCTAACTTAATAGGTTTTAGAATCTGAAACTGACAAAATTAATTATCAGTTTCACTTAGCAATATACTTCAAAATTTTTCTAAGTCAAGTCTGAATTCAAAAATTTAATTTTAACTTTGATATTAATCATACATAAGGAAATTTTTGTACAATGAATTTCAATAATTATGTAATAATGATTTTTGATTCTTTCAAATAAAAAAGCCTGCTCATTTTTAGAACAGGCTTTATAATTAACAGCCTTCGAAATTCCTTTATAACTTCGAAAACCGCCCTCTCAATTCTGAAAAACTATTACTGGCGTGTAAAATCAATATGCATATTTTTGAATTCTTTTCCATCCATATACATAAACATCTCCATTACATGATTATTCTCATCAACTATCTGCATAGTTTGTCTGAAAGGTTCCTCATTTCCTGTCATTGGGTCAACATAAGTTCCTTTCATTTCAACCATCTTCGTCTCCTCATTATACTTTCCTTTTGATGTCATCATCCCGGTTCCCATATTATCAACCCAGATAGCATAAAACTCCTTGGAAGCATTATCATATGCAAGAAGGTTCATACCTTCCATAGGCATTTCCATAAACTTACCGGTGAAAGTTGATTTCTGGTATCTTCCCCCAAGTATCATTTCATTTGTCATCATTCCTTCACTTTCCATCGGTTCTGTACCGGGCATCATCCACATAGTCATTTTTGTTTTCCAGGAACCGTTTTCTTTTGCAAGCATTTCATGTGTCTGGCCTGGAGTCATATATTCCATCCAGGCTTTCATCTGGTCTTTATTTGCATCTTCTTCCTGAGCAAAAGACTGCATTGAAAGCATCATTGAACAAAAAATCATTGAAAGAAAGAGTTTCATGAAGCACCTCCTGTTATATTTAATTTATAGTTTTTGATCTGACGATTTTAATAGGACGAAACTATTGAAAGAGAAAATGAAAGTCAAACTAATTTTGATGAATGGATTTGGGTTTTATAAACCAAACAGATTTTCTAAATTTATCTTATGAAATTAAATATTAAAGTAGTTTTTTTAATAATAACCATAAGCTCCTTACTGGGGTTAATCTACAATTATTTCTCCTCTTCCGGAATTCCAATAATTGCTGATGAAAAGAAACTGCAATGGGCGGAAGACTCATTACTGAATTCAACTTATGAAAAGAATTTTCAGAAGACAGATACTTTGGATATAACAAGAAAAGAAGATGTAATTGAGAATCTGAATTCATCATTAGATAAGAATAGAAAGAAAGAAAATAAAACCGCTGATAAAAATAAATTAAGTTCGGAACCCGAAAAGAAAGAAGAAAAAGAACTCTCAGAGCCAGCTGCAATTCATCTTAAACAGGCGTATAATCTCTACCAGCAGAATGTACTTTTTATTGATGCGAGAGAACCTGTTGATTATCATTATGCACATATAAAAAATGCGATCAATATCCCTTTCGATCATTTTGATGAATACAAACATTTACTTAATAGTATTGATAAGAATAGAACTATAGTAACTTACTGTGCAGGTACTGACTGCGATCTTAGCAAATTGCTTGGGAATATGTTATTTGAGATGGGATATAAGAAAGTCTATATTTTTTTCGGCGGATGGACTGAATGGCTTGAGGCTAATTATCCTACTGAAAAAGAAAATCAGATTGAAGAATGAAAAAATTTTTAGCTAATAAATATCTTTTACTTTTGAGCAGATTAATTCTCGGCTTTATTTTTATTTATGCAGGAATGGAAAAGATATCAGATCCTGAAAGTTTTGCAAGAGCAATAAATAATTATAAACTGCTTCCCTTTTCATTAATAAATATCGCTGCACTAATTTTACCATGGATTGAAGTTACTACAGGAATTCTTTTAATCTTTGGAATCATAGTAAAAGAAAATGCATTTATCATTTCTGCATTGGTTGGGATTTTTATGATAACAATTACAATTAGTCTTTTGAGAGGACTGAATATTGACTGCGGATGTTTTGGAACTGCAGGAGGTTCAAAGATTGGGATTCAAAAACTGATTGAGAATTTTTTATTGATACTTTTAGGAATACATTTAGTTTATTTTGGAGGAGGTGAGATTAGTTTTTCACAAAATCCCAATGATCAAATCCCAAATGATAAATAAGCACCAATTAAAAATTCAAATTTCAAAAACCTGTTAGTTATTAAATATTTGTTTTAATGAAATTTTATTTGTGATTTGTTTTTTGGAAATTGGAATTTCATATGACCTGTTTTTCACTTAGTTTCGATCTAATATCTATTCAAAGCCTTAATTGCAATATCTTTTCTATAATACATCCCTTCAAAATGAATTTGCCTTATTGCTTCATAAGCTTTTTCTCTGGTTTCTCTTAAATCATTTTTATTAAAAACAGATGTTACTCCAAGAACTCTTCCGCCGTTTGTAATTATCTTTTCATTAATTTCATCCGTGCCAGCATGATAAATAATTATTTTTTTATCATTTATATCCAGCCCGGTAATCTCAAATCCTTTCTGGTATGAATCAGGATATCCCTTTGAAGCAGCAACAATACAAACAGCAGAACCTTCCGAATAATGAACAGCGTTTTTATCAAGCTTTCCAATAGCAGAAGAATAAAGAAGCTTAAGAAAATCTCCTTTAAGAAGAGGAAGTACAACCTGAGTTTCAGGATCTCCAAACCGACAGTTAAACTCAACTACTCTTGGTCCAACATTGGTAATCATCAGTCCCGCATAAAGACATCCCGAAAAAGGAGAACCTACATCCCTCATTCCTGTCAGTGTTGGTTTGATTATTTTATCTTCTATTTGGGATAACAATTCTTTTGTTACAATAGGTGCTGGTGAGTAAGCTCCCATTCCGCCAGTATTTTTTCCTGTATCATTATCTCCGATTCTTTTATGATCCTGGCTTGAAGGCAAACAGATAAAATCTGTTCCATCAGTTATTGCAAGTATTGAAGCTTCCTCCCCTTCCATAAATTCTTCAATAACAACTTTTTCTCCGGCTGAACCAAAAACTTTATCTAAAAATATTTCTTTTAAAGATCTTTCAGCTACATCATAATTATTACAAATTAATACTCCCTTACCTGCGGCAAGTCCATCAGCTTTAATAACAATAGGATATTTTGATTTCTTCAGATAAGAGATAGCATTTCCATATTCGTTAGAATTAAACTCAACAAAATCAGAAGTTGGAATATTATATTTTTTCATTAATTGCTTTGCAAAAGATTTGTGTGCTTCTATTTGAGCTGCTTTTTGACTTGGTCCAAAAACTTTTAAGGCTGAGTTTCTTAAATAATCACTTAAACCATCAACAAGAGGCTGCTCTGGTCCGATAACAACCAAATCAATTTTTTCATCTTTACAGAACTGAAGAACTTTATCACCATGAGAAGGATTTATTCTGATATTCTCCCCTATCTGCTTTGTTCCCGGATTGCCCGGCATAATGAAAAGTTTATCAAGTAATGAGCTTTTACTTAATTTTAAAGCTAAAGCATGTTCCCTTCCACCTGAACCAATGAGAAGCACCCTCATAAAACATCCTTCTTCACAATTGACTGCAATTGCTTTGTAAGCTGTTCAGTTAAAACATCTCTTCTGTATTTCTGCAAAAGGTTCTCATCAGGTTTAGGAAGCCCATTCTTTTTATAGAGTTCATAAACTTTTATCAAAGTATTTTTGATTCCATCTATATCATCTGGTTCAGTCATAAAAGATGCACCATACTCGTCAAGCGTCATTTTCGCAACACCATCAGGTACGCAACCAATAATAGGTTTTTGTGAACCCATATATTCAAGAAGTTTACCCGGTAGAATTGCATTAATATTTCTTTTCTTACCAATCATCAGCCAGAGAATATCACTCGAAATAATTTTCTTTACAGCTTCTTTATGATTCATATAACCGAATTCTTTAACAAATTCTTCAAGGTTAAGTTTAGTAACAAGTGCCTTGTTTTCTTTACCAAGATATCCTACAAAGTTAAGCTGAATTTTTAAAGCTATATCAGGCCTTTCAATAACAAGCTTTTTAAAAGCACGAAGAAAATATTTTGGAGTGTTGTACTCCATAAATATTCCTGAGTAAGTAACAATCATTCTGTCATTAAATTTTGGTTCCGGCTGAACATTCTCAAAATCCTGGGGATCAAAACCATGAGGGATTATTACAATATCATTGAATGTTAAGAATTTGTAATTCTTGATTTGTTTTTCTTTTATCTTCCTGTTAGTTACAATTATTTTATCAACAGCTTTTAATGAGAGATATTCCATTCTCTTATGAATTGTTTTATGAATTGGAGTAGGATAAAAAGCGAAGTAGCTTCCGTACCAGAGATCTCTGTAATCAACTAAAATCGGAACATCAAATTCTTTTTTTAATTTCCTTAAATAAAAAAAAGAAGAAAATGGAGGGATAGTAACATATATGGCATCAAAATGTTCAGTCTTTAAAAGCTCTTTTATTTTTTGGAAAGCCAGTTTAGACCATGAAATTTTGTTA
>Ga0154732_1014_pt1 | contig 20427 bp, 16 predicted proteins | sample Rifle2008BG16ft_FD_105740 | JGI IMG/M metagenome (GOLD analysis project Ga0154732, IMG submission 105740) | Ignavibacteria bacterium RBG_16_34_14 | reverse complement strand
GAAATCCACCGTCAATTAAATTTGGAGAACCGGAAATTCCTATTAAACCTCCCCATGTTCTCATTCCAATCAAAGGACCGAGACCGGCTTTTCTGAAATAATCCGGGAAAGCATCTCCACCGGAACCGCTCCATCCATTTATAAGCATTGCTTTGGGACCAAAGTTTGCAACCGGGGGCCACTGCCATGTTTTACCATCGCGCACTGCCCAGAATGCAAGAGGTTTCCTGTCAAGCAGTTCAATAAAGCGGTCGGGAATTTGTCCGCCGTTATTAAATCGTTCATCAATTATCAAACCTTCTTTTTCATACTGAGCATAGAACATCCTCACAAGCTCGTATTGTCCATCAAGTCCTGTGCTCGGCACATATATGTAGCCGACTCTTCCGTCAGTCGCTTCTTCAACTCTTTTCCTGTTCGATTCAATCCATTCGAGATTTCTCAGTCTTGTTTCATCAGTTAACGTTTGAACAAGAATTGTCCACGCAGTATCAGTACCTGGTTTTCTGTTTACAGTAAGCTCAGCTGTTTTACCTGCAAAACCCTGGAATGCTGACCAAGGATCATTCGCAATATTTATCTGAACGTTATTAACTGCAAGGATGTAATCTCCTTCTTTAATTTTAAGCCCCGGTTTATCAAGAGCAGATCTTACTTCACTATCCCAGGGTGCACCTTTAACAATTCTCTTTACAAAATAGGAACCGTTCTTCAAACCCCAGTCTATTCCGAGATAGCCAACAGGTTTTATAGTTGGTTCATCTGTATCGCCGCCGCCACGGTAAGTATGTGAAGCGCTGATCTCAGAAATAAGTTCACCAATTATAAAGTTAACATCCCATCTTGTAACTGCATACTTAAGCAACTTGTTATACTGTTCTTTTATTACATTCCAGTTTAAGCTATGCATATTTGGATCGTAGAAAAAGTCTCGTTCAAATCGCCAGGCATCATTAAACAACTGCTGCCATTCTTCCGGAGGAACAACTGTCATCTCCATCTGGTCAGTCGGCATTTTCTTTTCCAGCTTTTGATCCGCTTCAACTTTAACTATATAATATGAACCTTTACTGCCGGCGAGAATTTTCTTTCCATCCGCAGTAACCTGGAACATATCTGCATCAGAAACAATTGTTTTTTCTTCACGCTTTTCAAAATCAAAATAATTAACCGGTTTACTTTCATCTCCAGAACCTGAGTTTGGAAATTTATGGTATATAACTTTGCCGCTTACAGCGCTAAGGTTAGAATAATTACCTGTTTTCGGAGGAAGAATTTCTAATCTCTGTTCAAAACCATCAAATGTTATAACGGTTTCCTTTAATGTGTCTTGATCTTTTTTCTCTTCATTTTTTTTCTCTTCATCCTTTTTCTCTTCTTTTTTCTCATCTTTCTTCTTCTCTTCTTTCACAGCAGTTGAATCATTCTTCGGAGCCAGGGGAGAAAGAATTTCATTAGTCAATGGAACAACGGCAATTTGTGTAGAGTTTGGATAAATCCATGTGTTATCGAAATCGCCATAAACAGGATAGAAACCCCTGTTGGTTAGGAAGTAAAGATATTTTCCATCTGGATCAAAAACAGGCTGGGCATCACTATAAAATCCCGATGTAACAACATGAAGCTTTTCTTCTTTGGTATCAAAAAATGCAATAGCACTATTTGAATTATTAATATTCTTTGCATAAGTAAGATAACGACTGTCGGGTGACCAGTTAACCGCGAAATTTCTGAGTGAACCTTCGTATAAAACTAATTGCTTATCAACTTTAATAGTCTTGTCTCTTTCCATATCATAAATAAATATTTCCATTGCCTTATCAATGAATGCAAGCATTTTGCTGTTTGGTGACCAATAAATCTGGTAGCGGTATCCTGCACCGTAAGAGGTAAGCTTTTTTTCTTCGACTGGATTTTCCAGATCACGGATTGTTAATTCATACTCAGCTGAACGATCACTCCAGTAAGCAATATACTTTCCGTCTGGAGACCAAGAAGGATATCGTTCTGCAAATCCTGATGATTGAGTAAGATTAATTACAGGACCATTCTCAGCAGGGACAGTAAAAACTTCACCCCGTGCTTCGAAAACTGCACGGTTCCCATCATAAGAAACCCATAAGCTTTGGATAAGTTTTTCAGTATTTTCTGTACGAGCCATTAAAGTTGATTCGTCTGTAACAACATCAATTTTTACTTCCTTATATTTTTCAGTTGCGAGATCAAGCAGGTAAAGCAAACCACCTGCTTCAAAGATTATATCATCAGGTCCAATAGCAGGGAAGTGAATGTCATAATTGTTGAAATCTGTAACTTGTCTTGTCTGCTTAGTACCAATATCATAGCACCATATATTTAAACGCTGATTAGTTCCGCGATCAGAAAGGAAATAAATTTTGCTATCATGCCACATTGGAAGTTCATCATTTGAGATACTATTGGTAATATTTTCAGAGCTGTTATTTTCAAGATTGAATATCCAGATATCCGCCGCCATACCGCCGCGGTAACGTTTCCATGTTCTGTAAACGCTTGTAATCGGAGTATAAGCGATCATCTTTGCATCGGGAGATAATACACCAAATTCTCCATAAGGTATAGGAAGTTTTTCCGGGAGTCCGCCCTTATCGGGTACTTTATAAAATTGGCTGAATCTCTGCTTACCGCTTTCACGTGAAGAAGCAAATAAAATATTTTTTCCATCGGGATACCAATCAACCATCCTGTCGCCCATACCATGATAAGTTAATCTTAATGGAAGACCTCCCATAGATGGCATTGTATAAACATCAATATTGCCGGAATAATTTCCGCTGAAAGCTATTTGAGATCCATCTGGTGAAAAGCGCGGCAGTACTTCCATTCCATCTGCCGAAGTAAGTTTATGGGCGATGCCGCCTTCTTTTGATACGATCCAGATATCTCCGCCGTAAGAAAATGTTATATGAGTTTTTGATACATCCGGATACTGCAGCATCCTTGCATTAATTTGTGCAAAGAGGTTAGTAGTTAAGAAAAGCGTATTGACAATCAGAAGAAAAAATAAGTTTTTCATAATGCCTCTAGAATTTTATAAAGCCAATTTTAATTTGAAACAGAGTGTACAAAATAATGAATTTTTATCAGCGTTTGTTAATAAAGGATTGTAAATTTCTATGAACGGCAATAAATCATTTTAAGTTGCTTTATGCATTCCATAGAAATATATTTATAACAAATTTATACTGATTTAATGAATCAATCCGAATTAAACAATTTCAAATCCTTCAGCAGGTTGCTTGCATACCAGAGTGGTGAGATAATAAAAAGATATTTCAGAACAGGAATAAACGTTGAATCGAAATCAGATCTTTCACCGGTTACTATAGCAGATAAAAAATCTGAAGAAGTAATGCGTGAAATAATAATGAAAGAATTTCCCGGCCACGGAATACTTGGCGAAGAATTTGGTGTTCATAATGAAGGAGCAGAATATCAATGGATTCTTGACCCCATTGATGGTACAAAAAGTTTTATCTGCGGTGCAATTACCTTCGGAACTTTAATCGCACTAACAAAAAATGGTGAACCAATTCTCGGGATTATAAACCAACCTATACTTAACCATTTTTTAATAGGCGATAATAACACTGCTGAACTGAATGATGAAAAAGTAAAAGTAAGAGACTGTAAAGGAATAGAAGATGCAGTTTTAGTCGCTACAGATCATCTGAATATTGATAAATACCAAAACCTTGAAAAGTTTGAGCAGTTAATGAGAAAAGTAAAGTTGTACAGAGGCTGGGGAGATTGTTACGGTTATTATCTTCTTTCTTCCGGTTACATTGATATTATGATTGATCCTATTATGAATATCTGGGATACAATGGCTCTTATTCCTGTTGTGAGAGGTGCAGGTGGAATTATTACAGATTACCAGGGAAATGATGCAGTTAAAGGCAAAAGCATTATTGCTGCATCGCCGGCAATTCATAATGAAGTTATTAAAATGTTAAATTAAGTTGACTTCTAATATTTGTAGAACATTAAACCGTTGAAACGGTTATAACATTTGTACTTTTTTTCTAACCCACGACTTAAGTCGTGGGTTGAACAAACAAAAAATACATGGCATTAACCGTTTTAACGGTTTACGCAACGTTGGATTAGCTTAAGATATTAAATCAAACATGAAACGATATTTTATTCCTGTTTTTTTCTTTTTTACAATTTCTGTTTTTTCACAGAACTATATGGGAAATTATACTTCACATCTTGTTCTGGAAAAATCCATCTGGATTTATGAAAACTCCTCTTCATTAAGATTTATTTTTTACAGACCTGATATTCTAAGGGTGGATTATTTACCAAACCCGGGAACTGTTTTTGATTCTTCATTTGTTATTATAAAAGATACTTCTGAGATTATTCTTTTTTCTGTTATTGAAACTGATTCTTCGATTGAAATATCTTCTTCTGAATTGAGAGTCGTTGTTAACAAATTTCCTATCAGGTTGTCATTTTATAACTCAACCGGAAAACTTTTGCTGGAAGAACCTGATGATGGAGGTATTTCATTTAATAATAATGAAAGAAAAGTGAATTTCATTCTTCAGCAGGAAGATAATTTTTATGGAACCGGTGAAAGAGGAACTTCACTTAATAAAAGAGGACAGGCATTCGATAGTTACAACACTCAGGTATACGGTTATTCAAATCCTCTTCCGACAATGAATATTAATGTTCCTTTTGTTGCGTCTACAAGAGGGTATGCTCTTTATTTTGAAAATACATACCCGGGACATTTTGATTTGGGAAATACAAACCCGGCACAATTCAACTATAATGTTTCCGGGGGAGAGTTATCTTATTTTTTTATTGAAGGAGAAAAAATTCCTGAACAATTAAAAAAGTATACCTGGTTTACAGGAAATCAGCCTCTGCCTCCAAAGTGGGCTTTTGGATTTATTCAATCCAAGTTTGGATACCAGAATGAAAATGAAGCAAGAAATATTGTTCAGACAATGAGATTAAAAGAGATACCTTGTGATGCAATTGTTTTAGACCTTTACTGGTTTCAGCATATGGGAGATATCACCTGGAATTTTGTTAACTGGCCAAATCCTTTTCAGATGATGTCGGACTTTTTTGATGAAGGAATTAAAACTATTGTTATAACAGAGCCATATATAATTGAGTATTCAAATAATTTCCCTGCAGCTTCATCAAATAATTATCTTGCTACTAATTCACAGGGCAATCCGTATCTTATCGGCGGCTGGTGGTCTTGTGGATGTAATGCCGGATTGCTTGATATTACAAATCCATCAGCACGTAACTGGTGGTGGAATCTGCATCCATCTTTTTTTGGCAATGAGCTTGCCGGAATCTGGACTGACCTTGGTGAACCGGAGAACCATCCTGCTGATATGAATCATTTCCTGGGAAGCAGAGATAAGATCCATAATATCTACAATCTACTCTGGTCGGAAACAATCTTCAATGGCTATAATCAATTAAGACCAAATCAAAGATTATTTAATCTTACTCGTTCTGGTTATGCAGGAAGCCAGCGGTACAGTGTATCTACCTGGTCTGGTGATGTAGCAAAAAGTTTTGGAGGACTTAAAGTTCAGCCATCTATTGTGCTCAATATGGGAATGTCGGGGTTTGGTTATCAGAATTCAGACATCGGGGGATTTTGCTGTGGGTTCACTACTCCTGAGCTTTATGTTAGATGGATGCAGTTCGGAACTTTTTCTCCAATTACAAGAGCACACGGATCAAATCAGCCAACTGAGCCATGGAATTTTGGTGCTGAAGCAGAAATGATAAATAAGAATTTTATTCAACTAAGATATCAACTTATTCCATATATCTATTCAATGGCTTATGAAAATTATAAAACAGGAATGCCTCTTGTACGTCCTTTATTTTTTGATTATACGTCGAATAATCTTGATCTTTTTAATCTGAGTGATACTTATCTTTTTGGGAAAAATATTCTTGTATCACCTGTTATGAATGAAAACCAAACTTCCAAATTAGTTTATCTTCCGGAAGGCAAATGGATTGATTTCCGGGATGATAAAATTTACGATGGCGGTTCATTTTATTTTTTTCAAATGCCATTATCTTCAATGCCTGTATTTATAAAAGCTGGCAGTGTTATTCCAATGCAGCCGGTTATGAATTATACTGATGAATTTCCGGCTGATACTATTATTATAAAATCTTACCCTGTTGAAAATAACTCAAGCAGCTTTATACTATACGAGGATGATGGGAAAACATTGGATTATCAGTCAGGATTTTTTGCAGAAACAATATTTTCACAGAATATTTCGAACACCGAAGCCGCATCAAATATTGAACTGACAATTGGAGAAACGATTGGAACTTACACAGGCAAACCTGCATCGAGAATTTACCTTGCAGAATTCCACAGGGTTTTTTCTAATCCTTCTCTAGTAATGATGAATGATATAACACTTTCTCAAAGAAATTCTTATGAAGAATTAAGAGAGAATGAGTATGGTTTTTATTTTGATCAGTCATTAAAAAGATTGTATGTCCAGATAAAAACAGTTCCTGATAGTGAATATGTAATTAATGTAAACAATGTAGTGCTGAATATGAACGGGGAACAAACACAAATTTTGAAAGAATTTGTGCTCGAGCAAAATTATCCAAATCCATTTAACTCAACTACAGTTATAAAATATAAACTTCCAAAAGCATCAGATGTTAAGCTTGAAATTTATAACATTACAGGTGAAAAAATAACTACACTTGTTAGTGAGTTTCAGTATGAAGGAGAACATACAGTTCAGATTAATGCAAATGATTTACAATCCGAACTTAGCAGCGGGGTTTATTTTTATAAGTTAAGTGCTGATGAATATATTTTTGTGAAGAAGCTTATTTATTTGAAGTAGTTCTTCAAAATCTTACAAAAAGAAAAACCAATGTGTTAACTATAGCAAAAACCAGTGCAGGCAGTTTTGGATTCTTAACTCTGAAAACAATTATCATTGCTGCTATCCAGAGAAGAAAAAGAAGAACAGACTGAAGATCAAATAACGAAGTTATAGGAACAACTTTATTGTTAATTGCATTAAGCTCATAAGATTTTCTTAATGGAGTAACTGCAATTGTATAAACAAAAAAGAATCCAGCGGTGAATAAAGTTAACTTTTTTATTTTCTGATTTTCATTAAAGAATTCAAGTCCAGTTCTAAAACTTAAAAGTAATCCGCCCAAAAGAGCAAAGTTACTTAAGAAGCTGATCATTGAAGGTACATAACCCTGAAATAAAATTGTTACAGGTTTATCCGGGATAGTATATTTCTTTTCATCTTTTTTAATCTCTGCAAAGTATAAAATTTTTTCTCCAGCATTTTGTCTTGGTATTCTAGCAACAAGCGTTTCTTCATCATTCCTCATTTCTTCAACTTCCCATTTATTTTCATTCTCTTTTTTCCATTTAACCACAGCTTTAATATTAGGATTATCGGTTCTTATAATAAAAGTGTAATCACCTTTATCATTATAGATTTTTTCAAATCTATAAGAGACTTTTTTCTCATCAATACCAAATGTTCCAGTAATAGGATAATATTCACTTGTGCCGCTTTGGATATAACCTGTAAGAAAGGTTAGTAATAATGCTGAAGACCAGAGAATCAGGGAGTGTTTCATTAGATTTCTTTTACTGAAATCTAAGAAAAAAATTAGGTATATGGTATAAAGGTATAAGGAAATTAAATAGAATGAACTCTATTCTATTTTTATTAATATCATAAATCCTTTATACCATATACCTCTATGCCTTATACCTACAGCGATGTCCCTACCTTAAGCCTGAAGTTGAAAAAGATTGCTGTAACTCCAAAACTACCGCTGGAAGTTGTTGTAAAGATAGCAGAAGGTCCCAAAGCAATAGCACTGAATGCAAATCCTTCGGCAATTTTCTGAACAAGAATATCTACAACATACTGGGGTTGTCTCACATCACTTTTTACCATTGCATCAAATCTGAAATCGAAAGTGCTGCCGGCAAGAGAAATTTCTCTTCCTGTAAATCCCACATGCCATTCATCGAGATATCTTGCCGTATAAATTTTCCCTCTTGTTGAAGCAAGAACGCTAATAGGGTAACGTAATTCAAAGTTAACATATGAGTCAGTAAGATATTTCACAATAAGATCACCAACATCATTCTTCCTCCATCTTAATATTTCTGTAAATGTTGGTTCATCAAGAACCTTTGTATAACTTACCTGGAAGAAATTGCCAAAAGGGACAACATAACCAAGCTGAATGCCTTTAGTTGCATATAGATTATTATGGTTCTCATCTGTTTTTATTTCGGTCATTGCATCAATAGAATTAAATGCCCCACCGAAGAAACCAAGTATATGAAAATTAGCCTCTACAAAATTTGTTTCAAGCGGGCCTGAATATGGTGTCCCAACTCCTAATGAAATGCCAATATCTTTTTTAATTGAGAAACCAAATCTTTCACCTCCGAAAAGCTGGAAGAACGGATTGATATATTGCAATGTGGGAGATATCTGAGTTGCAGTTGGAGGAGAAATTAATTTGCCGAATCGCATTTTTTCAAAAACTCTTATAAACACACTTCCGTAATGAATATCTTCTTCAAGATTAATCTTAAAAGGGAAAGTCATAATCCTTGCACGTGTTTCCGGTGTAAATGCAAGAAAGGGGTATAGAGTTCCTTTTATAGATACGGTTTGATTGTTAGGGTCGCGAAGGTCAACTATTATTTCAGCTTTTGGATCAGGCGGATCAATAAAGACTTCTATCTGGATTAGAATAAACAGACTGTCGTCGAGAGGTTCCATCTGGTAAAAAAAAACCGGTTCTTCTTCTTCTTGTGCTAAAACAGAAAAAAAATTTCCCCAAGTGAGAAACAGAATAAATAAAAGTAAAAATTTCCTCAGATACATCAAATTTAAACCTATAATAATTTTGAAATCTGAGAACAATATTAAAAAAAAATATCTTATTTAAAGTGATGTACCTATTTTTAATCTTAAATTAGCGAATATTGAAATAAGTCCGAATTTTCCATCTTCTGTTGTAGAAAAAATAGCAGAGGGTCCGATAGCGAAAGCACTAAAAGCCCAGTTTTGGGCAATTTTTTGCACAAGAACATCCAGAAGATATTGAGGTTGTCTTACATCACTATGAGGCATTACATCAATTCTTAAATCAAACGTACTGCCTGCAAATGAGAGTTCCCTTCCTGTAAATCCAAAGTGCCATTCGTTTATATACTTTGCTAAATAAAATTTTCCTCTTGTTGAAGCAAGAATACTAACCGGATACCTGAACTCCCAGTTGAAATAAGAACCATGCATAATCTTAGCTTTATAATCTTCAGTATTATATTTTACATATTTTGCACTATCCTGTGGACTCATACCATCAAGAACATTCATATAACTTACTTGGAAAAAGTTTCCGAAAGGTACTGTATATCCAAGCTGGAAACCGCTTGTTGTATATAAGTTGTTATGATTGTTTTCCTGTTTTATATCAATCAGTTCATCTATTTTTGTAAAAGCTCCACCATACAAACCAAGAATATGAATATTGGCTTCAATAAGATTTGTTTCTAAAGGACCGGAATAAGGAGTTCCTAAGCCTATTGAAAAACCTATATCATTTTTTATCGGCAGTCCAAATCTTTCACCGCCAAAAGCCTGGAGAAATGGATTTACATATCCCATTGAAGAGGATATTTGCGTAGCGGTTGGGGGGGATACGATTTTATTAACTCTCATTCTTTCAAAAACACGGGTGAATACGCTTCCATAATGGATATTTTCTTCAAGATTAATTTTAAAAGGATATGTGACAATTTTAGCACGTGTCTCTGGTGTTAATGCAAGTAACGGATAAAGAGCACTTTTTATTGATAAAGTTTGGTTGTTTTGATCGCGCAGGTCAACAATTATTTCTGATTTAGGATCGGGAGGATCTATAAAAAGTTCTTCCTGAATTTGTATGAAAAGACTATCATCAAAAGGTTCCATCTGGTAGAATAAAATCTGCTCTTCATCTTCTGTCTGGGCTTCTATATAAAATAGAGGTAAAACTGAAAATAACAGAATAATTACACGGAGGGCATTATGTTTCATTTTTTACTAAATATTAATTGAAGGTTATTTTGAAAAGTCTGTAAAAATAAATGAGTCTCCCACTTGCACCCGGTCTTTCGAACGTTCATCAACAACTGTAAAGAAGAAATTAGTTTTGTATCTTCCCTGTGGGTCAAGCATATCTTCATATTTGTCAAGCCATTCCTCAAAGCGTGTTTCGTTTGCTGCAAGATTAAGTGATACATTATAAACAGAATTTCCTTTGCTGTCTTTTATAGGTCCTGTAACAGAAATCGGGCCGGAATATGTTGTTTTAAGTTGATCCGGTCTTTCATCAATTATAGTAACAGTAAATACAGTAATTCTTTGCAAATCCTTAACATATATATTTGATCCGCTCATTTTAGTAGTAACCTTTTCAATTTTAATTTCAGGTGGTCTGTTTGGAACAACTTTAACTTTTTCTTCCCGGCTTCCAAATTTTACAACTACCTCGCTTTGGTCTGTAAGATCGAAAGTTTTCTCTTCACCCGGGGGAATAAAAGCAATGGGGTTATTTAAATTCTTAGGATCGTAAATATATGTGGGGACACTACCAGTATTTCTTGCTTTATTCCATGTATGCTGAATGAAAGTTTGTTTTAATGATATTGGCATTTGCATTAAATTTTGCTCTTCAACAATTTCTTCTTTTTTCTCTTCTTCGGTAGGAATTTCTTTTACTTTTTCAGTTAAGGTTTGAATCTTCTTATTCATGGAAGCGAGCTTTTCTTTAAGTTCAACATTTTCAACTTCAATATTTGGATCTATCTCAATTGAAAATTTTATGTTTTGTGCATAAAGAGAATCCAGTTGTGCAACAAGAGAATCTCTTACAGCTTTATCAACCGTTTCTTCTTCTTTAACAACTTTGCTTAAATCTAAATCTGCTCCTTTCAGTGCAAGCACTGTAATAACAAAAATGTATAGTACCTGGTAAATTATAAACTTACTGTCCCTGTTTTTCTTAACCATAATATTTTCTTATCTTTTTACAACTATTGATTCAAGATACTTAAGACCGGTTACAGTCTTTTCATCACCAAGTGAATGTGATGCTTGTGTAATTGAGTTTGCAAGTTCCTTTAACTGCAAAATCTTTTCAGGACTAATGCTTTGAACTGTGCTGATCTTTTCAAGAACAGAATGAACTGTTGCAAAGTTTCTTTGAATAAGCTCACTTAAACGGGCAGTCTGTTCAAGAATATTTTTGTATGATTCAAGATCTTTTAAAGTAATCTCGGCACCTCTTGCAACAGAACCTGAACCTCCGCTTAACTGCTTAAGAAGATTCTTTGAGTTTTCAATTTGTATTCTTGAAAAATATCTTTCTTTAATATCACTTACATGATTAACAACGTTCTGAAACTCAACTCCAAGTTGATCAAGAACCGGTTCAAATAGTTTTCCAAGAGCAAGCACAATTAATGCTTTAACTTCAAAAGGAACTGAAAGCCCCAGGAAAACTTCCTGACCAAGCTGAATGCTTATGAGAAGTATTGCAGCACCAATTAAAGGAAGTGCTGTTGATATACTATCAATAACACTTGTGTATGAAGAAACAATGCGGTCAATTGTTTCTGAAGCAGGAGTTCTTATTATTTCTAATCTTAATTTATTATATGCAAGGTATGAGAGAAAAATAAAAAGTGCGTAAACCACAACCGGAAGCCACCAGAAACTATATGGTGATATCATATTTGCATTTGGCTGCCATGCCGGGAATAAAGACTGTGCAATTTTTATGGTCACATCTCCAAGTATAGGCACGGTTGAAAGATCGAGAAAAAATGAAACTACCAATGCAATAAAAGAAATTACTGCCGGCTTAATTATCAGATTAAATTTTATGTTGCTTACTGCTGTATGAGTATAACGTTCAAGCTCCTCCTCCAAACCATCTTTTGAATACAAATCGGGAAATTTATTTGAAATTGATTCCAACTGTTCTCTTGCCGTTTCTGTTGCTAACATTAATTGCCTCTTATTTATAATTTTTTAAGAAAGGAATCCTCCTTTTTTGAATTTTGCTTATTTAAAATCACAACTATCATACCATCTATGTATTTAAATAAGACGTTTTACCCTTTATTGAATTATCAATAAAGGATTACAGATGTTGAAAAAAATCGAATCAAAAAAGGAATATTATATCTACTTGATTATTAAAATATCAAAAAAACAGCTTTTACAAAAGATGACCCAAAATTTTGGGTATAAAGTTGATTTAAAGTAACTCACAATTTAATCTTCAACTAATTACCTTTTGACAAAAACAAAGTAAAATTTACCAACTAACTAAGTAAAAGATTATTTTAATAAAGGTCATTTAATTTTTTTTATTTGATATTAATCAAACATTCCTGCATCTGTATGAAAGCATATAACTTTTTATTATGCTGAAAAATTCGAAGCTGTATGAAATAAACACAAGAGTCTGGATAAAACGTTTCAGCAGAGCTGCAACTTTAACATCAATCCCCGATGAAGTATTTATTGAGCTTTCTAACCTTGGTTTTGAAAGTGTATGGTTAATGGGAGTTTGGAAAACCTGTGATAACTTAATAGAAAAATGCTGCTTCTCACCGGACCTTATCTCGTCTTACAGTAAAGCATTAAAAGATTGGGAAAAGAAAGATATAATCGGTTCACCCTTTGCAATAGATTGTTATGAATTAAATCCTTCGCTTGGAAAGACATCTGACCTTCAGAAGTTAAAAGAAAAACTTAATAGTATTGGATTAAAACTAATACTCGATTTTGTTCCAAATCATTTTGGAGCTGAGAGCAGATTTATAAAAACAAATCCTGAAGTTTTTCTGGAAGCCGATGAAGAACTCTTATTAAAAGACCCTTTAACCTTTTTCCAACCTGAGATTTCCAAAAATATTTTTGTTCATGGACGTGATCCATTCTTCCTGCCGTGGACAGATACTATACAGGTAAATTATTTTAACACTTCTGCAAGAAACTTTATGACGCAGCAGCTGTTTAATATTGCCCAATATTGTGATGGAGTACGATGTGATATGGCAATGCTTCCACTGAATAATATATTTCATAATACCTGGCTTGGAGTTCTTAATCGTTTTGGTTATAAAAGAATTGAGGAAGAATTCTGGAAAGAAGCTATTCATAAGGTTAAAAAGAAATATCCGGATTTTATTTTTCTTGCCGAAACATATTGGGATCTTGAATATCAACTCCAGAAATTGGGATTTGATTTTACTTACGATAAACAACTTACAGATCGTCTTGTTGCAGGAGATGTAGCTAACATAAAAACTTATTTTTTTGCAGATAATGATTACCAGATGAAGTCCGTCCGTTTTATTGAAAATCATGATGAAGAACGTGCTGTAGCAAAATTTGGTAAGGAAAGATCTATGGCGGCAGCTATGGTTATGAGCACAATAAAGGGAATGAAGCTGTATTATGATGGACAGCTTGAAGGATGGAAAACTAAACTTCCTGTGCAGTTAGGAAGAGAGCCTGAAGAGAAAACATCTGAAAGAATAAAAAACTATTATTATAAAATTCTGGAAATAACAAAAGATAAAATTTTCAGAGAAGGCAATTGGACAATGATTGAGCCAATTCCTGCCGGAGAAGGCAATATGAGCTTTCATAATTTCTTTACTTGGATTTGGGATTATGAAAACGATGTGAGGATTGTTGTGATAAATTATTCGGCAGTAACTTCCCAGAGCAGGTTGAAAATACTTTTCGATTCAGATAGAGAAAATGTTACTCTCATAGATCTTTTAACAGGTGATGAATATTTACGTTCTGTTAAAGAGATGGAAACAACTGGTTTATTTATTGAACTGAAAGGTTTTCATAGTCATATCTTTTCTGTGAAAAACCGAACCTTTTTATTTGAAAACTGATAGTTATTACAGATCAACAGTATAATATTTAGACCTTAATTAGTAAAAATTATTTTTTATCTTTTCTTTTAAAAGAATCAAAACTAACTATGACAGAACAGAAATTAAGAGGCAGAGGTGCGTCGTTTAATCCGCAAAGCAGGTTTGAAAAACTATCTGTTGAGGATTTTTCTTTAAATGATTGGCCTGACCTTGAAGAACCTGGTTTAAAAAATCTTTCCACAGAATATTTTATTGATAACTCTAAAACTGTTATCGTAAAGAATGACAGTTACGATTAGGTTTTGATTATTCTCGTTATTTTATTTTTCTTATTTTAGAAGCCAATAAAATACTTATTCATCTAACAACAAAAGTTTTTAATACTGTATGGCAAAAAAGAATATAAAGCAGAAAGAAAGACAAATAGGTAAAACAAAAATTGAGAAAAAACATCTCATAGATCCAAGGTATAAAAACGCTTTCTGGACAACAGTAATTCTGATTATCCTATTAATCTTCTTTATTGTTAATAATACCCGTAAAGAACCGGAAAGAGGACCATACCCATCAAATTATAACGGCCCAAAAGTTGAAAATAGGAAGTAGAAAAAGTTTTGAGAAATAAAAAAGGAATTAAAAAAGTGAGCAAATATTTTTTATTGGTAATCTTTATTGCTGCATCTATTAATGTTTTAGGCTGTAGCAAAGAGAGTAAATATGAACCAGAACAAAACCAAACCAGTTATAATTCAGTCCAGGAAGAAAACAAAGCTCCGGATTTTACTTTAGTAAGCACAGACGGCAAAAAAATTAATCTTTCAGATTATAAAGGAAAAGTTGTTATTCTCGATTTCTGGGCAACCTGGTGTGGACCTTGCCGGAGAGGAATTCCTGATCTTGTTTCAATACAAAAGAGTTACAAGGATAAAGTTGTTGTTATTGGGATTTCTCTTGATGATGAAAGAACAAAAAACGATATACTTCCTTTTATGAAAGAGTATGGAGTAAATTATCCGGTTGTTTATGGTACTTCAGAAGTTGTTATGAATTATGGAAATATTCGTGCTATACCAACCAGCTTTATAATTGATCAGAAAGGAAATATAGTTGATAAATATATCGGGTTAGTCTCGAAGGAAATTTTTCTAAACAGGATAAAAGGTCTGATTGGCTCTTAATTATTTTCTGAAAAGATATATTATAAGGCTTATAATAAGACTTAATAAAAGTGAAGTAACAATGGGGAAGTAAAAAGTAAAATTCTTTTTCTTTATATAAATATCCCCCGGCAATCTGCCAAGAAAAGGAATTTTATCACCAAGTAAAAAAAGGACACCCAGGATTACAATAAAAATTCCAGCAAAGATTAAAAGCTTTCCAACTTGATGAAACTCGAACATAAATTTTATTCCTTTTGAACCACGCTTTAAATTTTAGTGTTATAAGATAAAATTATCACCAGAGAATTTCATGTTAGATTTTATTACTATCACAAAGAAATTAAATGTTTAGCTTTTTATCAAAATACCAGGATGTTGCTTTACTGTTTGCAAGATTAGGAATAGGCTTAAGCTATATATTTGTCCATGGAGGAAAAAAATTAATTGGTGGTCCTGAGAGATGGGAATCAACAGGTAAAGCAATGCAGAATCTTGGGATTGGCTTCTTTCCTGTTTTTTGGGGATTTATGGCTGCAATTTCAGAATCAGTGGGAGGATTACTCATTATACTTGGTTTCTTTTTCAGACCTGCAGCAACTTTAATTTTAATTACAATGTTTGTAGCAGCAACAAAACATTTTTCGGATGGCGATCCACTTTCTAAAATTGCCTACCCAATAGAAATGGGAATGATTATGATTCTGTTTTTTTCTTTTGGAGCCGGGAAGTATAGTTTAGATTACAAGTTTTGGAAAAAAAATTAAGTAAGCAGTCTTCAGTGTGCAGTTAGCAAATCTTAATATAAGTATAGCGGATAAAATTCTAAAAAACCCAAATAACAAATAGCAAAGAATAACAAATTCTAAATACAAATTGCCCAATTTTTTGTTTGATTTTTGGAGTTTAGAATTTATTTGGATTTTTGTTATTCCTTTAATGAGATTTTTTTTAGGAATAATAATTAAGAATTGCCAACTGCCTACCGGAAGCTGCTAACTGAACTTAAATTCCTTCTCTCAAAAATCTTGGTTCTTCAAGGGTAAGTATTAAAGAGATTCTGTGAGTATCAGGTAGTCTGTCTAATTCAGCATAACTGAATCTTGCAAAGGAATAATCAATATTAAGTTTAGGAAGTCTTACACCTGCACCAACTGTAAACTGCTTAACATCATTATAACCGCCGCGTATTGAGAAAAGATTTTTAAAAGTATATTCAAGTCCCGCATGAGTATCAAAACTTACAGGTCCTAAATTTCCATAAGCAGATGATCTTCTGTTTTCAAAACGCACATCAAAGTCTACAGCAGGAGTAATAGTTCCTCCAAGAATTTTCCACATATAAGCCGCACCTAATTTTACAGTGGGAGAGACAAGCTCATTTCTTCCGGTACTCCACGCAACAAGAGTTGTTGTAACATCCTGTATGTTCGCACCGAAGTAAAGATTTTCAATTGGTGTATATAAGGCACCAACATCAAAACCAATTCCTGTTGCACCAAACTCTGCAATGTCCCTTCTAATTACTTTAACATTAGCTCCCCAGTAAAAATTATCAGAATGTCTTTTAGCAAAAGAAAGATAGAATACCCAATCCTGGTTACTGAATTCAGTTATTAAGGAAGGATTGATTCTGTTTCTTGGATCTGTAATATCATAAACTACATTGCCTTCAGGATCAACTAATGCTTCACGAGTATCAGGAATTCCATCCACTCCTAATCGTACAGCACTTATTCCAAATGTCATATCAGTTCCAAAAGGAATGGCAACAGAGCCATAATCATAATTAACAAGGTTACCGAAATGCTCTGCGTGCATCAAAGAGATTTGGGGATAGTTAAGGTTAGCAAGTCCGGCCGGATTATAATAACCTGCTGTAATATCATTAGCAACAGCAGTAAAAGCTCCGCCCATACCAAGCGCTCTTCCTCCGATGCCGATAGCCATAAACTCCCCCGCATATTTACCAAATACTATTTGGGCTTTTATTTGTGAAATTGTAATTACTATAAGTGCGGTAATAAACAGGAACTTTTTCAACATTAAAACTCCGATAGTTAACCTTGTTATTATGTAAAACGTGGCTCAAAATTGAGATTTTGATTTTTGAAAGTCAAGGCTAATTAGTGGGTAGAATGCTAGAATTATAAATTCAAAGATTGTATTATCAACTACATACAATCGTCTTACTCACTTTGCCTTTCCCTGGTTAGCAACTGCCTTTGCAGCCTTTTCAATTTCTTCAGGATCGCCAAGATAATAACTTTTAATTGGCTTTAAACCATCAGTAAGTTCATAAACAAGAGGAATTCCCGTTGGTATATTCAGTTCAACTATTTCCTGATCTTGAATGTTATCAAGATATTTTACTAATGCTCTAAGGCTGTTGCCGTGTGCAGCAATAATAATTCTCTTACCCGATTTTACTGTTGGTGCAATTACATTTTCCCAGTAAGGAACAAATCTATTAACAGTATCCTTTAAACATTCAGTTAAAGGAAGTTCAGATTCACTAAGTTCACTATATCGCGGATCTTTTCCAGGATACCGACCATCATTTTTCTCCAATGCAGGAGGTTGAATATCGTAACTTCTTCTCCAAATCTTAACCTGAGCATCACCATATTTTTGTGCAGTTTCAGATTTATTCAATCCCTGTAATTCACCATAATGTCTTTCATTTAATCTCCAGTTTCGAATAACCGGTATCCACATTAAATCCATTTCATCCAGCACAACCCACAAAGTTCTGATTGCTCTCTTAAGAACTGAGGTGTAGGCAATATCAAAATGAAAACCTTCTCTTTTTAAAGTCTGCCCGGCTTTTTTTGCTTCATTTTTTCCTTTTTCTGAAAGATCAACATCAGTCCATCCTGTAAATCTATTCTCTTTATTCCAGGTGCTTTCTCCATGTCTTAGTAAAACTACTTTATACATTATTACTCCATAATTGATAAAATTTTAATATGATTAAAATATACAGTATATAATTTCTTTTCCATGTTTCTTAATCTTTAATCACATCAGGTTTGGAAGATTTAAGTGTTCTTTTCAAAACTATGAAACCAATAATTCCTGAAATAAGTGAAGCAGATAAAATTCCAACTTTAGAGATATCTAAAAGCGTTTGCTCAGCGAATGCAAGGTTTGCAATGAACAAAGACATTGTAAATCCGATTCCTGCAAGAATGCCTGCAGCATAAATCTTACTCCAGCTTACTCCTTCAGGTTTTGCAGCAATTTTTAATTTTATTGCTAACCAGGAGCATATGAAAATTCCAGACTGTTTGCCTAAAAATAATCCCAGGATAATTCCGGTACTTATTTGATTAGTAATTGCTTCAATCAAATCTCCCTGAAGTGATACACCAGCATTTGCTAAGGCAAACAATGGCATAATAAAAAATGAAACCCATGGATGAAGACCGGATTCAAACCTGGAAAGAGGAGTCATCACTTTTTTAACATTTGTTTCAAGAACCTGAGCAGCAATGAGTCTTTCTTCATTTGTAAATGTGCTCTCAACTTCCTCTCCTGCTAAATCAAAATCCTTAAGAAGCTTTTCACCTTCTTCCATAAATTCTTTTGAATTAATTCTTGATGTAGCAGGGATTGTAAAAGCAAGTAAAACACCTGCAACGGTTGCATGGACTCCTGAATAAAGGAAAGCAAGCCATAGGCCAAAACCTAAGATTGTATAAATAAGAAGATTTTTTATACCTAATAAATTAGCAGCTATCAAAAGAACAATAAATCCCGCACCAATTAGGAGGCTAAGAAACGAAATATCAGATGTATAAAAAATTGCGATTACTAATACTGCGCCAATATCATCTGCAATTGCAAGGGCAATTAAAAAGATCTTCAATCCGATTGGAACTTTAGGACCAAGCAAAGCAAGTATACCAATTACAAAAGCAATATCTGTTGCCATTGGAATTCCCCAGCCGGGAGAACCTTCAGTTCCAAAATTAAATAAGGTATAAATCAGAGCAGGGAAAATCATTCCTCCTAAAGCACCGGCAACAGGTAAAACAGCTTTTTGTGCAGATGAAAGTTCACCAACAAGGAATTCTCTTTTTATTTCAAGTCCTACCACAAAAAAGAAAATTGCCATCAAACCGTCATTAATCCAGTGATGTAATGAGTGGCTTAAAACAAAATCACCAATTTGAATTGAGGTGTTTGTATGCCAAAGATGAAAATAGCTTTCTGCAAAGGGAGTATTTGCCCAAACTAAAGCAATTACAGTACAAATTAGAAGCAGAATTCCACCTGATGCTTCTGCATGTATAAATGCCTGGAAAGGCTTGAGAATTTTTTCGATTCGAAGATTTTTTTCTGTGCTTATCATTCTTTAATGAATTTAATTTTTCAAAGTTTAAAATCATTATAAAAATTTTATTCTTTAATCAAAAATTATAAACAGAATTAAATAAATGATGTAAAGCAGAAATATGAATGAAAATAAAGGGTAAAACTTTGCAAGCATTTTTGCTTTTGGATTTCTTATTTCATTATTCGAAAGAAGATTTTTGATTTCCAGGTAAGCTCTCAGACCATACTTGTTCGGTATTCTGTTATCTAACCTGAAAATAAGGTAAGGGAGTGTGCCGGAAATAAGGGAAAGAAGAAGTAGTATAATAATTTTTAATATCATATAATTTAATGTAAACTTCTCGCGGACCAAATAAAATCTCTTAAATCACTTCAGTGCCGGGGAGTTATTTCCAATCGCCGATTAGCTTCCTCGTAATGATTATTTGTGCAGTGTGATAAGAATTATGATTAATTACAATTAATATTTCCCTCATGTATGTATGGTTTTTAGTATGAGGTACGATAGATCTGAGGTCAATACTTTAATCTTTCACAATATTAACAAGCTTTTGTTGTTCTTTAATTCAATCAATCCGTTCGAGCAGGTGGGCGAGTTTTTTTTTGAGTTTCATACCCGTAAATATCTTTTAATTAAATAGATTCATCAGATGATCATAAAATCTTTTAAGAATATACATATCAAATTTCATTATGCTTCTAATCAATAACTTTACATTTCAGCAGGTAATAAATCAGATGACTTTAACTTTGGTTGTTTAAAAATTCCTAAAACACCCTTCAATCCTATACTCATTATGATGTTAAAGAAAAAAGCAAAAAAAGCTAATAGAAGTAAAGAACCAGACAGTGCAGCAAGTGTCATATAAGTATTAAACTCACCTTCAAAATATATTGTTCTTCTTA